>Ga0233442_1000024_pt1 | contig 204589 bp, 183 predicted proteins | sample SI_123_September_3_FD_182789 | JGI IMG/M metagenome (GOLD analysis project Ga0233442, IMG submission 182789) | Seawater microbial communities from Saanich Inlet, British Columbia, Canada - SI_123_September2016_150_MG | ecosystem: Environmental > Aquatic > Marine > Inlet | place: Canada... | reverse complement strand
TGAGCTTCGTTTCCGAACTGAGACATACAATCCCATCCGTCCTATTGATGGCTTAGATTCTGATTCAACATCTGCCGGGCGCGCTCGATTGTATTTCTCGGCCGAGGTCGAAGACCACCTGTCGGCTTTCCTTGAGTTTCAGGGTGCTGCCGTGGATTCAGGCTCAGAGAGTGATTCTTCACTTCACCAAGGATGGGGGCGGCTCAATCATTTGGGCGGCTCTGCCAGCTTGCAATTCGGCCGCTTTGAAATGGATTATGGCAATGGGCGTATGGTCTCGTCTTTTGATTGGTCGGCTACGGGTCGCGCCTGGGATGGCCTCCGTTGGCATTCCAAGCTAGACAATCTTTTGGTTGACGCATTCTGGACTCGCCCAGTAGCAGGTCAAGGTGCGCCTTTAGGCGGTCGTGATAGTTTTGGTGGGCTTTATGCAAGCCTAATTGATTCGCCTTTAGGCATGGACATCTACGCCTTTTCGCGCAATCAAGACTCAACGACTCTTAATCGCGCAAGAGATTTCACATATGGTGCGATTTTTTCCGGTTCGCCAGGCCCCGGCATGTCTTGGAGCCTCGAGGGTGCCTACCAAACAGGCGACCACGGCGCTTCTGAAGCTTCGGCTCACGCGATGGCCTTTCGGTTTGATATCGAAAGTGGCCCCGAAGTCAGTTTCGGTTTCGGCTATGAGCTCGCGTCTGGCGATAACGATAGCCTCGACGGCAATGCAAAAGAGTTCCTCCCTCTTTATGACTCTGGTGATGTTTGGCACGGGACCATGGATTTGTTCTCCTGGACAAACCTGCAAGATTTCGTTCTGCGAGCTCGTGTTGGTTTTGATGATGCCTGGGCATTCCACACAGAGTTGCATCAATTCAGTTTGGCCAAAGATGGTGGCGATAATCCCTTCCATGATTCGGCGGTCGTCCTAAGTGCTGATGGTGATTTAGGTACTGAGCTCGATCTTTTTGTAACGGGTGCGCTCAATGATTTTGCTCATCTACGGGTGGGTGTGTCAGAGTTTTTCGCTGGCGACGCCATCATAAATGGCGATAATCAAATGTGGTCGTTTGCTCAGATAGAGCTGCGCTTTTAGCCTGGATATCCCTTACGATCATGGCGGCACCTGTGTTTATAGCGATTGATTGGAATGGCACGGTCGTGCCTTTCTTCGGTGCGCCCATGTATCGCGGTGCTGCCGATGCGGTTGCGCAATGGCGAGCTGCGGGTTGCTTGGTTTTTATCGTAAGCCATGCATCTCAAAAACAAATCGCTGACGATGTCGCCCGTTCTGGGCTTCTCGTTGACGGAGTTTTCGGGGTTGATGATAAGGGGCCTACTTTTTCAAATTTGCGCGCACAGCATGGCTCTGGCCTCGTCTTGGGCGACCACCCCTCTGATTTGCGCGCAGCCCAAGAGGCCGGGCTTCCACTATTGCAGGCTTGCCTAGAGGGGCAAGCGCCTTTCCCAGGGTCTGAAGCTCGCTATACAGATTGGTCGGAAGCCGCTCTGTTGGTCGGCGCATTGAGTGTTTAGCTTTCGCCCGCTTTGCTGAATGCTCTAGCGCGGCTCAAGCGGTTCGAGCAGGTTGTCGGGGTCACCTAACGCAAAAAGCGGGTTCGTGTTTGCCCTCTCAATGAGTTTGGGCCTGGCGTATTTCTCAAACCCTGCGAGGGCTTTGATGTCGACACATAAAGAAGCGCCCACCCCGCAAGTGGAGCACGCCCCCGTTTGGCAGTGATCGGTCAAGACCGAATCGCGGGCGCGTTGCCATTCTTTTTCGAGATAGGCTCGCGTTACACCAAGGTCGAGATGGTCCCAGGGGAAGACCTCGCTCATGGGGCGAGCGCGATAGCAGGTCTCTTCTGGGGTGTAGCCGTGTTCCGCCCAAGCCTCTTCCCAGCATTCCATCCGAAACTCGCGTGACCAAGCGTCAAAGCGCGCACCTGCTTTCCAGGCGCTTAAAATGACGGCGCCCGCGCGACGATCTGCTCGAGAAAGATAGCCTTCGATGAGTGATTCTCCAGAAGTATGACATTGAATTTTAACGGCCCGCAATCTTTGCCAATCCCATAATTGTTTCTTCGTTTCTTTCACCCACTCTGGTCGCCGTTGTGCGTGCCACTGGAATGGAGTGAGCGCTTTAGGGATAAATGTCGAAACAGCGGCCTTGACCTGGCCGAGTCCGCCACACCCCGCATTCTTGCGCTCAAACGAGACTCTTTCGGCCATTTTGACGATTCCGAGTAAATCTTCGCGCGTTTCGCTGGGGATGCCCATCATGAAATACAGTTTCATTTTGGTGTAGCCAAGCTTCCAGGCTTGATGCGCGCCCTGATATAAATCATCATCTTTAATGCCTTTATTGATGATGTTTCGCAGGCGGTCAGTCGCAACTTCAGGAGCCAAAGTTAGCCCATGTTTGCGGACATCCGCCATGCGCGTGACGACGGATTTGATTTCGTCATTCACTCGCAAACTTGGCATGGCAATGCTGACTCGCCTTGATTGAAACTCACGGTTGAGCGTATCCATGATGCTTAAAATCTGGGGATGGTCACTTGAAGAAAGCGAGGTCAGCCCGATCTCATTGAAGCCTGTATTTCGATAGGAGGCGCGTGCAATTTCAAGGATGCGCTCTGGTGATCGAAATCGTTGAGGACGCTTTTCCATGCCAGCTTGGCAAAAACGGCATCCTTCGACGCAGCCGCGCATGATCTCGATGGTGATGCGGTCATGAATGGTGCGGACCGAGGGCAAAACGGGAGCCGTCGGGTAGGGCGCGTTTTCAAGGTCATAGACGATGGCGCGGCGAGGGGTCTTTACTCCGTCGAGCGGCTTCATGGATGCCAATGCTGGGCCCTTAAACTCAGGCTCCCAGAAGCGGGGAGCGTAAAGGAAAGGGCATTCTTCGACCAGGGCTCGCAATAACCCGGCTCGGTCCTGCGGGAAATCTTTGCGGAGGCGGGCAAGCGCGTGGCTAAAGGCCACCACAGATTCTTCGCCATCACCTAGAAAAAACAAGTCAATGAAGTCAGCAACAGGCTCTGGGTTGAGCACGCCCGCGCCGCCTGCCACAATCAATGGTGCGTCGGCGTCGCGATCTTTGGCAAGTAGCGGGATGCCCCCTAGGTCAAGAGTCGTGAGCAGATTGGTGTAATTAAGCTCTGTCTGCAGCGTGAAGCCGATGACATCTAAAGCACAAAGTGGGGTTTGCGACTCAAGTGTGCAGAGGGGTGTGTCGTGCTCGCGGAGGGCGGCTTCCATGTCGGCCCAGGGAGTGAAGCAGCGCTCGGCCCAGATGTCTTCGTGCTCATTCAGGCAGTGATACAAAATCCGTAAACCCTGGTGCGGCATACCAATTTCGTAAACATCGGGGTAAATCAATGCCCATCGCGTGTCGACGCGCTCGCAATCCTTGACGATCTGGTTAATTTCACCACCGATATATCGGCCGGGCATCTGCACACTGCGGAGCAAATGCCCCCAAGCGGTGTCGTCAAGTGTGGGTGGGGTGGCGGCCATGAGCGGATATCCTAAAAGCGGCGGGCTTTTTCTTGACGCGATTTCGTCCGAAAAGGTAAACTGTGCGGCCCTATTGCGTGCATCTGCCGCTTAGGGTGACTGCAAAATGGATCAATCACTTCCCCAGCGCCTTCAACTTTACGTCCAAGGCTCCTTTGAGCGCACCGTGCTCATCCAAAAGCGCATTCGCTCGCTCGTGCGTGGCGATGCACCTCTTTTTGATGCTGAGCTCGAAGGCATCGACAACCCTATCGAGATTGCGCTCATCGAAATCAAGCGCGGTCTCCTTGATCTCAAAGACCCTGAGGTCGAAGAAAAGCCAACATTCTAGGTTGTCTCATTGGGCCCCCTGGCTCAGTAGCACCGCCGGCTATTTTGTCGGCGGTGTTTCTTTTTGGATAAGCAGCTCGAGCAACTTCACCATGCTCTCGCGGAGATTGCTGAAACCTTCATAATGGCAGGTGAAATCGAGTCGATTTTCTTGGGTGCAGATTTCGCGGCACTTGCGTGTGAAAGTCGTGCGGTTCCAATGCAAAATAATGAGACCGTCAAAATGATTGCGCATATCATCTCGTAGTTTTGAAATCTCTTTGTGCCAAGATTGGTATTCGGCCATGCGCCACTCTGTAGAGATGCCTAGCTCGTGGGCATATTCCATGAGCTTTCCTTTGTGCCGGTGCTGAGGCTCACCGCCGCCAACCACCAAAATGCGCAATTGGTTGCCTCCAGAGCCATTTCGCGCTGCCAAAGATTCTTGGATGCGCTGCTCTTCGGCAAGTAGTGGGCGACCACGAAAGCTAGCGACAACCTCTTTGGGTAACTCACGGAATTTGTCGTAATCTTCGAGGACACCCCGGAGGTCATCCCGCTCTTCATGAGTTAGAGCAAATTTCTTTTGCAAGACGCTCACTTGATGTTGGGCATTTTCAAGTGCTTCGGCGAGTGAGGTTTCGCGCGTAGAGCTAGAGCTTGCAGTCGTTAGTTTTTTCTTAAGCGACTTGGCGCGGGTGCTCTTGTCGTGGATTTCAGCTCTCAGCTGAGCCATTTCGTCTCGCAATTCAGCGCGCCGTTTGTGCTCGCGACCAAGTTGCTCGGCAGCTTCAGCAAGCTTGATTTGCGCTTGGCTGAGCCGCTGCTCAAGATTGATCTTATCTTTCTTTAACTTTTTATTCTCGACTTCGGCTGCTGCTGATTTCTTTTTCGCCTCACTGCGCTTTTGGCGTTGTGTCTCTTCGTCGGTATCATTGGCGGTCGGGTAAATGTCGGCGCAGGATGCAATCCATTTAGCCGCTGTTTTCCAGTCGTCTAGATGCTCTGAGAGTAACTTATTGCGAAGCGCAGAGAAAAACGCCGATGGGTGAATCAGCTTGATGTTTTTTTTACTGACCCATTTGCTCGGGCAAGGCTTTTCGTTGGGAAGCGCGAGAAGAAGGAAAGAGGCACTCTTTTTGCGAGAGCCATCTCGTGAGCCAAGCTGCTCGGCCAAAAATCGCGCTGGATTTGGGTAGAGAGGGGGCAACTTCCGCCGCCCAGCCTTGAGGCAAACCTTGATGGCCGCTGGTGGAAGAAACCAGCCAAGCAAAAAAGCCAGTGTTTCAGGCTCGTTGCTCAAAAACAATAAGGCAGAATCTAGGTGGCCAGCGTCTGCGTTTGAAGAGGAGTTCATCAAGGTTAGGGTAACATATGCGCCATGCGGAGGCCGTGCGCCACCGCCATAATGCTATGGCATTCCAAGCAAAAACCATCATCGAGCCCTTTCGGGTAAAGGTCGTTGAGCCTTTACCGATTCTTGACCGTCATGCACGCGCTGAAGCGTTGCGAGCGGCAAACTTTAACCTCTTTTCCATTCGCGCAGCCGACATCACAGTCGATTTGCTGACCGATTCCGGAACAGGCGCAATGAGCCAAGAGCAGTGGGCTGGCATCATGCGTGGCGATGAGTCTTACGCGGGTTCACGCTCCTTTTTGCGATTTGAATCCGTCCTGAAAGACCTGACCGGAATGACGCATATCATCCCGACTCATCAGGGCCGTGCATCAGAAAAGATTTTGTTTACGGCAATTGGCGGTGCGGGCAAAGTCATCCCAAGCAATACGCACTTTGATACGACTCGGGCTAATGTTGAGTTCACTGGGGCCGAGGCTTTAGATTTTGTGATTGAAGAGGGGCTTGACCCATCGAGCGAGCATCCTTTTAAGGGCAATGTTGATCTGCCGCGTTTGGGCGCATGGCTTGAGGCGCATCATGAAAGCGTCCCTGTTTTTGTGCTGACGGTGACTAATAACTCAGGTGGGGGTCAGCCCGTTTCACTCGAAAATATGCGAGCTCTGCGTGATTTATTGAATCGCTTTGATATTCCGCTTTTCTTGGATTGCGCCCGCTTTGCTGAAAACGCTTGGTTCATCAAGATGCGCGAGCCGGGTCAAAGTGGTCGCACGCCGCGAGAAATTTCTCAAGAGATGTTCCGCTTGTGCGATGGCGCAATGATGTCGGCCAAAAAAGATGGCTTTGGCAATATCGGTGGTTTCTTAGCCATGAACGATAATCGTTGGTTGATCGATTGCCGCAACCTGTTGATTCTGACCGAGGGTTTTCCGACATACGGCGGGCTCGCAGGCCGCGACCTTGAAGCTTTGGCGATTGGGCTTGTTGAGATTCTTGACGAGCGGTATCTCGAATATCGAATTGCCAGCACCGAATATGTTTGGCGCGCCCTCGACGAGGCGGGCATCCCTTTGCTGCGACCAGCCGGTGGGCATGCGGTCTATCTTGACGGCCGCGCGTTTGCATCTCACCTTGACCCCGCTGAGCTACCCGGTCAATCCGTGAGTATTGCGCTTTACCTTGAGGCCGGAGTGCGCGCATGCGAAATTGGCACCGTGATGTTTGGCTCAACCCGCGATGATGGCTTGCAAAACCCAAGCCCCATGGATTTGGTGCGGATGGCCATCCCACGCCGTGTTTATACGCAGTCTCACATGGATTATGTCATCGAAGGCGTCCGTTATGTCTTTGATAATCGCGAGTCGCTCCGAGGGTATCGCATCCGCGACGAGCCACCAGCCTTGCGTCATTTCACTTGTGGCTTTGAGCCCATCGATCATGACCCATTGGCCTAAATCTATGGTTTGGGCAGCTTCGGCGGCCATTGCGGGGGCGTGCTTCCTTTTGACCGCCTGCGACCGGGGCCCAATTGAGACCCCGTCGCTTGAGTCTCCAAAGCGCGTCGTGTTTGTGGTCGTAGATACTCTGCGTAAAGACCACATGGGGGTTTACGGCTATGAGGCGCGCCCAACGACACCAAACCTCGACGCCATTGCCGCCCAAGGTGTGGCCTGGCCGCAAATGGTTGGCGTTACTAGCTGGACGATGCCAAGCATGGCAACCTTGTTCACGGGTATGGCCCCGCACGAGCACGGCGTCATGCGCTTGACGAGTTTGTATTCGCGCTTAACCACCAGCCGCACTTTGGCTAACCTCTACCGAGACGCGGGTTATTCAACGGGCTGCATGATGAGTAATTTTTTATTACTCAAGGCGCGGCGCAATGGTTTTTATCGTGGCTTTGATGTGTTCGATGATTCGTTAATTGACATGAAAAACCCGCACGGTGATTCATCGGCTGCAGATGTTACGAGCGCCGGGATTAAATGGGTGAAATCACTCCCCGCGGATAAACCTTGGCTTTTGGTCTTGCATTATTTTGACCCCCATACGGCCTATCTTGACCACGCAACTTACGATTGGCAAAATGATGATTACACGGGGTGGGTTAAATCTGGTCTCCCCGTCGAGACATTGCGCCAACATGCCGACTCAGCAACGGCCGCCGATCGCGCTCAGCTAAATGCCTACTACGACGAAGAAATTCGCACAGTTGATGATGAAATCGGGCGTTTCGTGGCCTTCATGAAAGAGTCCGGCCAGTGGGACGACACCCTTTTTGTCATGACGGCAGACCACGGCGAAGAGCTCGCCGAGCGCGGCCACATCGGGCACACAACGACGCTGCATCCCGAGCAGACGAGCTTGCCTTTGATTGCGCGGTGGCCGGGTGGCGCACCCGTGCCGGCTAAATGGGCGACGGGCAAGAGCCAGCTCGACATCTTTCCGTTTTTGCTTGGTGCGATTGGGCTTGACGAGCCGGCTCGTCCTGAGTCGGCTTTCGTGCAAAGCGAGGTTGATTTCGTCCCGATTCGCCAAGAGCATCAAGATAAATATGTGCGTTTGCGTCGCCTAGCCGGTGAGCGCTTTAGTCTGACTGTTGACCTGCTGAATCACCGCGAGTTGCTTTTCGATTTGCAAAACGATGCTCGAGAGCAAGTCAATCTGCTCGCTGATGACGAGCAGGCCTTGGCTGTCGAAGCTCAAGCGGCATTAGCCGATTTGCGCGCGGCCATGCAGACGACTCTCTGGTGGGAGCCCAAGGCAAGCCAATAAGTCTTTTGTCGCGCTTCCTGATTCACCTACGCCTGTTGCTGATTCCATTGGCCGCGTTGTGGTGGCTTGTGGCAGTATTGCGCGTTTGGGCCTATCAACGAGGCTTTCTAAAGAGTCTTCATCCCGCGGGCCCAACGGTGAGCATCGGCAACATTTCGGCGGGCGGCACAGGCAAAACTCCGTTTCTGTTCTGGATGTTAAGTGAGCTCGAAAAGCGCTCGGTTCGCTGCGGCGTTTTGTCGCGCGGCTACGGAGGCGATGAGGGGCGCATGCTTGATGCGCGTTTCCCGAATGTGGCGTTGGCCGAAGGCGCAGATCGTGTCGCCGGTATGCACCGCCTGGCGGCTCTTGAGCAAGACATAGCACCAGAGGTTTACTTGCTTGACGATGGCTTTCAACATCAACGCCTTCAGCGCGATTTCGATTTTGTATTAGTCGATGCGACTCAACCTTTCGGGCTTTGCCTGCCAGCAGGTAACTTCCGAGAAAGCGCGAGTTCACTTCGGCGCGCGCAAATCATCATCTTGACACGCGCTACGCAAGTGAGCGAAGCGTCTCGCGAAAAGATCTGGGCCAAAATTGACCAAGCCACGCAAACCATACAGCCAAGAATCGAGGGGGATGTCTTCCTAAGTGGCATTTTCACCGTTGATGATGGTCGCTTGATTGCTGATGCGTGCGCTGCTGCTGATTGGCTCAAAGGCCGAAAGGTGCGGTTAGCGGCCGGAATCGGCAATCCGGAGTCTTTTCGATCTTTGGTTGAGCACGAGGGCGCTTTTGTTCAGTCCACGCATTGGTTGAAAGACCACGCACCATGGAGCGATGCCGATGTCAAAGGCCTCGACGGTTTAGTTCCCGTTTTGGTGACTGAAAAAGACGGTGTCAAATTGCGTGGGCGTGTTCCGCAAGAGGTTTACGAAGTGCGCGTCGATTGGCGATTCACGCAGGGTGCAGATGCCGCTGAGAAACGACTCGATGAAGTCGTCCTGCCCGTGCGCGCATCCAAAATTGAACCTCTCTGGGCGGCCATTGACCCCGGAGGTGACGCATGTTGAGTCAACTCCGCCATGATTTTTTTCACAAGCGCTGGAAGCACCAACCTGGCGTCGTGCCTTGGCTTTTGGCTCGCCCGACGATTTTCTTTTTGGCCCTGATGCGTTTAATGCCGAGTCGATTGGTCTTGGCTCTAGCAGATGGCTTAGGGCGAGTCGCATGGCTGAGCCGTCGTCGGCGATTGATTGGGCGCGATCATTTACAGCAAGCCATGCCCGCCTTGACGGCTTCGGCACGAGATGCATTGTTAAAGACCTCTTGCGGGCACCTTGGTCGGGCAGCCGTCGAAACCATGATTGTTCTCGACCGACTTCGAGCCAACTCCGATTCAGCAAAGCCGTCCGGAGAGGCTCTTCTTCCGCGCATCGCTTTTGAGCCAGGGTCGCGCGAATTGCTTGAGGCGCAACTTGGGCAAGGCACGGTTTTTATCGGCGCCCACCTCGGGGCTTTTGAGGTCATGGGTGCAGTCGCCGGTGTGCTTGGTTTACACCCAGCATTCCCCATGCGCTTTCCCAATAATCATTATCTCGGTCAGTCGCTTCTCCGAGGGCGACACGGGTGGGGGAATCAACTCATCCCTCGAAAGGGGGCGGTTCGCAAGATGGTGGCGCACCTAGCTAAGGGGCATTGCGTGATGCTTGCGACCGATCAAAGCGCCCACCATCGGCCGCTGGGCGTGACTTGGTTTGGGCGTGAGGCGCCGACTGAGCGAGCCGCGGCGCAGATGGCCATCCGCCTTGGTAAGCCGCTTGTGGTCGTTTGGTGTACGCGTACTGAGCGGCATGGTTATTGGCGTGTTGGTGCCGAGCAGGTCGAGGCGGCTGGCGAGCGGCGTGAAGCGAGTGGCGCGGCCGTGCTTGACCTATGCGAGCGGACTCATCGCGCCCTTGAACGGGCAATTTTGACGGCTCCCGAGCAATATCTCTGGATTCATGACCGTTTCCGCATCACCAAGTAAAATAGCCCGCCATGCACGACCGCGAACTCATCGAGCCCCTGCGTAATCTTGGCCGCCCCACGGTGGCGGTGGTGGGCGATTTCATGCTCGATCGCTATGTCTGGGGCGATGCGGGTCGTGTTTCGCCAGAAGCCCCTGTGCCTGTCGTTGCCGCTCACCGCGAAGAAACACGACTTGGCGGAGCGGGCAATGTGGCAGCCAACTTGGCGACCCTAGGTGCCAAAGTTAGCGCATTTGGCGCGATGGGCTGCGACGAAATGGCAAACTCACTTTGCCAAACCATGCAAGAGTCCGGAGTCAACGCCAGCGGAATGCAAGCCTGCGACGACCGCCCGACCATCCAGAAAATCCGTGTGATGGCTCGTAATCAGCAAATGCTGCGCGTCGATCGCGAAGAAATCAAACCTCTCCGCGACACCGACGCGGAAGCCATGCTTGCCGCGATTTGCGCCGCCGATTGGTCGGCCATCGTGCTGAGCGATTATGGCAAGGGCACGCTCACTCCTGGCGTGATTCAGGCTGTGCTTGCCGAAGCCACTCGGCGTGGTGCGCCAAGTTTGGTCGATCCTAAGCATCGCGATTTGTCGCGCTATGCGGGCGCAAGCATCGTGACACCCAACCGCGGCGAGGCAGAAGTCGCGATTTGCGATTCGCTTTCCATTGATGAGCCACTCGATTCGATTGAGGCGTTGGCCGTGCACGGCGAATCTATGCGGCAGCAGGCGGGCTTAGATTCACTTCTGATTACTCTGGGCGCAGAAGGCATGTTGTTGCTGCAACCGAATCACAAGCCTTTACATTTGCCGACAGCGGCGCGCCAAGTTTTTGATGTAACAGGCGCCGGTGATACGGTCATCGCAACTTTAGGCATGAGCATGGCCGCGCGGTTGCCACTTGAAATGGCAACGGCACTCGCGAATGTAGCGGCAGGTTTGGCCGTGAGTAAAGTGGGCACGACTCCTGTTGGTCGCGAAGAGTTGCTTCAGCATCTTTCGGCGGCAACGACGGTGCGCAAAGTGCTCTTGGGTACTCAAGCGCCAGCACCAGAGGTTTCGGCAGTAGAGTCAGCGCTTGCTGTTTTCCGCAATGAAGGCTTGCGTGTGGTGTTTACAAATGGTTGCTTTGACATCCTCCACGCGGGCCATGTGCGCTATCTGCAAGAGGCCCGCGAAATGGGGGATGTCCTCGTCATTGGTCTCAATGACGACGATTCTGTGCGGCGGCTCAAAGGGGCTGAGCGACCATTCAACACGCTCGAAGACCGAGCCGTCGTTCTCGCGGGCTTGGCTTGTGTCGATTTGGTCATTCCCTTTTCGACGGATACGCCAGAGGGTTTGGTGCAGCAAGTGCAGCCCGATGTGTTGGTCAAGGGCGGTGATTACCGCGGCCAAACGGTCGCAGGCGCTGAATGGGTCGAAAAAAACGGTGGCGAAGTGCAGTTTGTTGACCTCGTCCCTGGTCGATCCACTACAGGGCTAGCTGACCGAATCCGCACGGGTGCTGACGCCACAAGCGATTCGTCACCCAAAAGCAAATGAGCCCCTGGCTGAGCGGTAAACGAGTCTGGATTCTTGGCGGCCTAAGTGGGCTGTTAAGTGGCTTGCTCGGTATCGGCGGCGGCTTGGTCATCGGCCCCGCTCTTATTTTGGGCGGCATGCCCATGAAACGCGCCTTCGGGACGGCCTTGGCGGTGGTCTTGCCTGTTGCGGTTGTCGGCGTTTGCGTCGAGTTTTTTGCCGCACCTTCAAATTTACACCTAACGACTGCGCTCATCATCGCCGCTGGCGGGCAAGTCGGCGCCTGGCTTGGCGGCAAACTTTTGCCTCATGTCAATGAGCGCTTGTTACGCATTTTGTTTTTGGGTCTGTTGCTTTGGGCGGGTTTGCGCAACTTGGGCATCATCGGTGGCGCACCAATCGGAGTGATGCCTGGCTTGACGGTGGGCTTGGCTAGCTTGTCTTGGGCTTATCAAGTCATGCTCGGGATGTTGGCGGGGCTAACGGCGGTCTTTTTCGGTATCGGTGGTGGGGTCGTCGTCGTGCCTGGTCTGTTCTTTTTAGTGGGCGGGATTCCACTTCATGTTGCCAGTGCGACCAGTTTGCTTGCGATGGTTCCAACCGCGGCTTTGGGTTTGCGCATCGCCTGGAAAGATCAAAGGATTGAGCGCCAGTCCGTTAAGCGTTTATTGCCGACGGCATTGCTGCTAGGTGGCGTGGGTGTGCTCTTACGCAACCAAATCGCTGACTTCGCACCGGGTTTGTTGGCTCAAATCTTTGGCGCTTTTTTGCTGTTTGCCTTTGTGCAAGTCGGGCGGAAGAAGTAGCCGCATCTTGAGCGCAATGCCGTTTTTCGGCCTCTAAACGCTAATTCAGCGACTCTACATGGTTTTCCATATCATGCGGAATCGGGAAAACCGTCACGAGCGTCGTATGGAAAAAAATATAAACGAAGCGACCATAAAAATAGGGGTTAGCGAAACCGCGCGCATCAGAATGATTTTGCCGCAGTTTGTCACAGTAATTCTTGATGCGACCGCGTTTCATTTTATATCTCTTGCCCAGCAAAAGTACCCGACTCACATGCCGCATGCGTGCGGATTTGCCCAGCCCCAGCCGCTGTTTCAGGCGTTCGTGCGCATGCTTGGTGATGTGGATAGAGACGGCTAGTGCCATGGGTAGAGGTTAGCACATGATTTGCGCCGAATGCACGCATTTGTCGATGCCACACCAGTCAAAAATCACACAAACCCACCAAACGCTCCACCGCCAAAGCCTCGCCATCCGCCGGAGAACACTCCAAGCCGACGGGCCCGCGGTAGCCTAAATCCCAAGCCTCTTTGAGCACGCGCGGGTAATAAATCTCACCTGTCCCTGGCTCGTGTCGCCCTGGGTGGTCGGCCAATTGCAGATAGCCGACTTGATCAAAACCCTCGCGAAGCCGACCGCATAAATCACCTTCTGAGATTTGCATGTGATACAAATCCCAGTTAATTTTTACATGACTGCTGCCTACATCTCGGCAAATACGGACGGCATCCGTTGAGCCGTACAAGCAATGACCAGGGTGGTCGACGCGCACATTCATGGGCTCAAGGATCAACATGACATTGTGGCTCTCTGCGATGGGCGCAACTCGTTTTAGAGCGGTCGTGATGTGAGCATGCATTTCGCTTGACGACATGCCTGGCTGGTCATTTCCGCCGACCACGGTCATCATGGGGGCGCCGAGTCGGTTCGCTATTTTGCACGACGCCAGAATCTCTTTTTCAAATGCATCATGGTGTCGTGGGTCATTCATGCCAGGCGCAAAACCCCAAGCTGTAAATTGACTAATCTTGACGCCACTCTCTTTGCAGGCGGTTTCGATGGCTGCTAAATCTTTTCCGCGCCAAGGCCAAAATTCGACCCAGGTGAAACCCGCATCGGCAGCTGCTCGAATGCGATCGGCAAAGGGTAAACTCCTGAACCACATTTCGGCATTCATCGCAAAAGGCAGTTTGCTTGCCTTTAGAGCCACATCTTGCCGGGTGAGCGATATATCTTGCGCGTGCAGCCTGCTTGTTAATGGGAGGCAGGCAGCGCCAATTGTAGTCGCCAGGAAATGGCGTCGAGTCGATGATTCCATAGACCCACTCTAACCCGCCTTTCGGTTCTGGTTGCGATTGCGCTGACTACCCGGCACCCAGATCTTGACACGGTTTCGCCCACCTTCTTTGGCCCAGTACATGGCGTGGTCCGCCTGGGAGACCAGAGTCATCACATCGACGCGATCTTCGGCATCGGTTGATGCAGCACCGAATGATGCGCGGACATGAATGATGTCACCGTTTGGTGCAGGGATTCGCCTTGAGGCCAGCAACTTGCGACAACGCTCAGCCACTTCCGCGGCCTGGATGACATCCGCACCGGGGAGCACCATCAGGAATTCTTCGCCGCCCCAGCGCCCAACTTGGTCGCCGCCACGAATACTGGCTTGCAAGCATTCGGCGACGACTTGCAAAACTTTGTCGCCGACATCGTGGCCGTATTGATCGTTGATGCTTTTGAAGTGGTCGACATCTGCAACCACAACTCCCATGGCTTTCCCATCGCGCCGCGAGCGATCTTCGTCTTTGCGCAAAATGCCCATCAGCGCACGGCGGTTATACAAATCGGTTAAGGGGTCAGTGAGCGCGAGTTTTTGCATTTCGCGGTGCGACTCAAGCAACTGATCTTGCAAAACCAAGAGTCGCGCACCCGCATGAAGTCGTGCATGCAATTCGGCTTGCGCCACAGGTTTGGCAAGGAAGTCGTCCGCGCCAGCTTCTAGCCCGACGGTTAGGTCGTCAACCGTTCCTTTTGAAGTAAGCAGCATCAAGTAGGCGCGGCGATCCAGCCCACGCTCAGCCACTCGGATGCGCCGGCAAAGACCTGGCCCATCGAGCCGGGGCATCATCCAGTCAGAAACGACCATTTGGATGCCACCCGCCTCCCAAACGAGCCACGCCTCTTCGCCATCTGCGGCGGCGGTGACTTGGTGCCCCCAGTTTTCTAGGGTTCTTTGGAGGGTGCGGCGCGTAACCGCGTCGTCTTCAGCGAGGAGAATGTGCATGTGCGTTGGGGGGTAGGGAATCGGAGTGGATTCAGCCCCTTTGCGGTCGGATTTGGCTCGACTTCACCTTTATTTGCAAAAAATTTGAATTTACGAGTTATTTCGATGACCGAAAAAATCAAGTTTCCGAGACGGGCTGCACGGATAAACTGAAAATGATGTTAAGCCTCCTACTTCCACTCGTTTTTCCTTTTTTGGCCGCGCCTGCAGCACAAAACGCGCTTGAGTTTGATTGGCCGGCCACTTTGCCGCAACCCACTCGCCCTGTCTGGGGTTACGAGGCCGTTTTTGAGCAAAACCACATGATTATCGAAGACGGTTTCGGGGTTTGGTGGCAAGTGATGCCGACTTGGGCCAACCTTGAAAATGCCGATTACTATTTTCAAATCGACAAGGACGAGATCAACCCTTTCGAGAGCTTGCTTGAAGTCATGGAACCCGCAGCTGGGTGGCAACGCGACGACCGCATCGCATTTATCAAAAACAACGGTCCGAGCACCATTCCGATTGACTTTGAGTTAAAGAATCAGGCCGGGCTTGAGTTGTTTTCTGGGGAACTGCGGCCAGCTCCATTCTCAGGCAGCAAGGCGTCAACAGGTGGTTGGCATAATGTGATTCGCGGTTATGGCGTGCAGATTGCCCATGAATCTTCCATTTCATCGCCCGAGAGCGCTTATCAAAGGTTTGGTGTTTCGATTGCCGTCGCGCTCAAACCCGTCCCTGGCGAAGGGTGGCTCGCGGAGGTTGTCATGACGGGCAGTGAGCCGCTCGATATGCCTGCCATTTCGTTTGGCAACGGGCAGGTGAAGCCGCGTATCGCAAATCAAGTCCATGAAATGCAGACTTGGGTTCTTTTACGCCCGGGGCAAACCACGACTTGCACGATTGGCGGGTTTTCGCTTTCTTTAAGCCCCGACGCGGCGGCACCCCCTGCGCTGATTGTGCAAGATGATTCCGTCGCCGTTTGCGTGCCGACCCTAAAAGGCTCACCGCAATGGTCGGCCCTTTTTGGTGCGGATGGCTTGATGCCGTGGTCGGCTAAAGGTGGCTGGGTGGCCTTCACTGAAAACGATGCACGGCGCCATGCGCAGCTTCTTGTCTCGGCGGCACAAACACGAGCGCAATGCAAAACCATTGATGTGCGCATCTTGAAAATGGTTGCCGATAAGGAAACAGAGGTTTTTCATTGGGCGGGGCCGATGCACTTCGGGCATCCAACACGCCTTGCCGAGGGCTCTTCCTTCGACGCACTACTCGACTGGGATGTCGAGGTCGCAGCGGGCAGTCGCGCGATTGCACCAGGTTTTTCTTATCTCTTTTCAGGAGTCACGGGCACCCTTGAGCTAAGCAAAGAAAATGAGCAATGGGGGGTAGATATGAATTTACTCCTCCGTGATTCGCGACTCATCGGCAATGAAAGTGTCACTTTCTGTGAAGCGAGGGGGCGAGTCAAAGATGGGGAAGGCAGCGCTTATATTCTTCCTGCATTATCTGGTTTGATTGAGACACTTTTGACGCATGGCAGCGCATTTTCTGGGTTTTACCCCGTGCAAGAGGGCAAAACGACCCGCCATGAGCGAAAATCACCTCAGGGTTCTCTCGCCCTCGAATTGACTCTTTTGGCAGATTAAGCCCACTAGCTTCTTAATCGGTCTCGCGGCGTGGGGAGGTTATCCTGACGCCCCATGACTCCTGCTCTGACCCTACTGATTCTCCCCCTTACCTTGGTTGCTTGTGCCGCTTCACCGCAGGCCGAAACCACGGTTGCCGCCGCCCCGACGCCCCAATCGATTGCAGGCGCAGAGCTGATTGGGCCCCGCACCCCAGCCTTGTCGCCAGATGGTGCGCGCATGGCATTTTCGCATCAGGGTGATATTTGGGTGGCCGATGTGGCCGATGGTGCTGCTGTTCGTCTGACCGCCAACCCAGCGTATGAATCTTTCCCGACTTGGTCGCCTGATGGCCGCTCGTTGGCTTTCCGTTCCAATCGGCACGGTAACTATGACATTTATTCCGTCCCGTCTGCTGGCGGCGCCTTGACGCGCATGACTTATCACTCTGAGCACGACATGCCTCATGAGTGGATCGACAATCAAACGGTCTTGTTGGGTGCGGCGCGCGAGCGTTGGTATTCACGCTATGGACGCGCGCAAATTCTTTGGTCGGCACATGTCGACGCGCGCACCCCAGAGCTGCTGGGTGACTTCCCGGCGATTAATCCAAGCCTGTCGCCAGATGGTGCATGGGCCGTTTACGAAAGGGGCCACGGTGATCAACGCCGCCGCGCCTATCGTGGCCCAGCCTCGAGCGCGCTGTGGTTATGGAACCGCGCTACGAATGAGCACCACGCCCTAACTGAATTCGACGGCAATGACTTGCAGCCCATGTGGGCCTCAGACTCTAACGAGGTTTATTTCTTATCTGATCGCGCTTGCGCTGGCAATGAAGATGGGCGCGATTTGGGCCTCTGGAAAGTCAAGCGTGATGGGGGCGAGCCACAAGCTGTCTTCCATGCAGACGGCATGACTTTGCGTTATGCAAACATGGGCTTGAATGGCCGCGCGGTCGTTGCGGAACTCGACACTTCGATTGTCATGATTGACACAGCAACTGGCCAAGCTCGCACCTGGAAGGCTTACGGTGCGATTGACGGCGGTGAGCCAAACTTCCAAAACCGAGTCGTGTCGAGTGGTGTGAGTGATTTTTCAGTTTCTCCAGATGGCGAAACGATTGCATTTGTTTCAGGTGGCGATTTATATGCCATGCGTAAGCACGACAAAATTAAGCGTGCCGTCCGTATTACGAGCAACCCCGCACCTGACGGCAACCCTATTTGGGTCGAAGATGGTGATGCCATTTTGTTTTTGAGTGAGCGTGATGGCAACACCGAGTTTTATCGTGTGCGCCCACTTTTAGAGGACGAAGAGTTTTATCAAGCCCGCGAATGGAAATTAGAGCGCGTAACAAAAACTGACTTTGATGAATCTTCCGCAAGCCTTTCACCAGATGGTGAGCACCTCGCATGGGTGCAGGGTGCGGGCAAATTGGTCATTGGCGACCCTACGACTCTTGAGGTCTCACGCGTCATGGTGGATGGTTTCGAGGCGCCTTCGTTTGACTGGTCGCCTGATTCTCGCTGGCTGACTTGGTCGGGCGTGAATGATGATTTTAACTACGATGTTTTTCTTGCTCGTGCCGTTTTTGACGAAGGCGAAGATGCAGCCAAGGCAGAAGGCGCAACACCCGTCAATCTGACGCTACATCCAGACGATGACACAAGCCCGAGCTGGTCGCCCGATGGCCGCAAAATTGTGTTCACATCTCAGCGCATGATGAATGACGAGCAAGATGTGTGGGTTTGTTTCCTCAAGCGCGAAGACCTCGAGCGCACCGAGCGTGAGCGCCTAGAGGCGGCAGAAGCGGAAAAGGAAGCCAAGAAAGAGGCAAAGAAAAAAGAGAAAGAAGCCAAGAAAGAAGCGGAGAAAAAAGAAAAAGAAGCCAAAAAAGACGAGCCTGTAAAGGGTGCTGATGCCAAGCAAGACGCTAAAGCGGAAAAGGAGTCGACCGATAAGGGCGATAGCGAAGACGATGACAAGGATGACGAAAAAGAAAAAGTAGACCCCGTTGAAATCGATTTGGATGACATCCATAAACGCCTCGTCCGTCTCACGCGTCGCGAGGGCAATGAACGGGCATTGGGCTTTTCGGCAGATTCTGAAAAGGTCTATTTTAATGCTACGACTGGCACTCGACTTACGAGCAACACAAAAGCTGAGCGCGGTTTCTTTGAAGTCGGTGTGTTCGATCGCAAAGACAAGAGTCTTGATAGCTCACCTATTTCGGGTTTACTTTTGCATGATGAAAAAGTCATGATTCTTAAGAGCGGCAAAATGAGCGAGCTCAAAGGAGACAAGTTTGACTTTTCGGTTTCGATCCGTGAAGACCGTCAAGCGAATCGCTTAGCCGTCATGGAAGAAGCCTGGCGTGCGCTTGATCGTAATTTCTATGACCCTGAGTTTCATGGGCATGATTGGGCAGCAAGCTTGGCGAAATGGCGCCCCTTGATTGAAAACGCGACGACGCCCGAAGACTACGGCGTATTCATGAACTGGATGTTGGGTGAAATGAATGCCAGCCACATGGGCTTTTATGGCACAAGTTCCAGCCGTGGGCGTGAAACTGATTCCACGGTTACAGGCGTGCTTGGTGTCATTTGGGATGAAACTTTTTCCGGCCCAGGTCGCCGCGTCAAAGAAGTTGTTGAGGGCACTCCAGCTGCACGAGCTGATAGCTTGCTTGCGGCCGGTGACATCGTGATGTCCGTGAATGGCGTGGCTTACAAGCCTGCTGATAACTGGGCCAATCTATTCGAGGGTACCGTTGGTAAAGAATCTTTCTTAACGGTTCTTGACGCAGCTAAACAACAGCGCGAGGTCATCCTTCGTCCATCCGCGCCGAGTGATTTGCGAGACGCTCTCTACCGCCGATTTGCCACGCAATGCCGTGATCAAGCTGAAGCGGGTTCGGCTGGCCGTGTGGGTTACATCCATATCCAAGGGATGGGTACAGGTAGCTTGCTTGAGTTCGAGCGTGATTTGTATGCTGCCGGCCATGGGAAAGATGCGCTACTCATTGATGTTCGCGAAAATGGTGGGGGCTGGACGACCGATATGACGCTTGCCATGTTGATGGTTAAAGATCATGCGCGCACGATTCCGCGTGGCGGTGGCGAGGGCTACCCTCAAGGGCGCAGGGTCTTTGCAACTTGGGATAAGCCGGTTGTCGTTCTGTGCAACGAAAACTCCTACTCGAATGCTGAGATTTTCTCTTGGGCGATCAAAACGCTTGGCCGCGGCCCGATTGTGGGCAAGCAGACTTATGGTGCCGTGATTTCAACGGGCGGGGCGACTTTGATGGGCGGCGCCATGGTTAGGCTGCCCTTCCGTGGTTGGTATGTAAACGACAAGGCGCGCACCAACATGGAGCTTAATGGTTGCCCACCTGATTACCCCGTCGAGAATCTTCCCGGTGATTATGAAATAGGACTAGACCGTCAATTGAATAAAGCAATTGAAGTCGCTTTAGACCTCATAAAGTAGTTTCTGCTCCGTATACTCGACATCATGCAGAATGCCACGGACCCTTCGTTTTGGGAGCAAATCTCCGCGGCCTTTACTTTTGACACGCTTTACGCTTGGCATGTTTGGTTGATGGTCGCCGTTGGTGCAGCCATCCTCGAAATGATGACGCCGGGTTTTGTATTGCTCTGTCTGAGTTTTGGCGCCCTCGGTGCAGCTTCCACAGATTTACTAGGCTTTCACGATTTCAAAATGCAAATTGCCATTTTCGGAATTGTGACATTCCTATCTTTTTTCGCATTGCGGCCTTTGTTGCAAAGGTGGTTGACCCCTAAAGTGGCGGCCACAAATGTTGATGGCCTTGTTGGCAAAGTGTGTCGAGTGACCAAAGCCGCCGCAATCGGTGGGGTGGGCTCGGTTCGTATCGGCGCCGAAGAATGGCGCGCAGAGTCGACTTGCGATGCCGAGTTGATTTTAGATTCACGCGTAAAAGTTGCGCGTGTCGAAGGCAACCGCGTCATTGTCGACGCGGTCGCTTGATTGCAGTTGGTTTTTTTCGTTCCTAACATTCTCTCTTAAGAGGAGCTCCTCTCATGCCAGGTCTCATCATCATTCTTTCTTTTGTCGTCTTCATCATTGTGATGGGCGCAATGGGCTTACGCACGGTCAAGCAGGCCGAGGTCATCATCATTGAGCGGCTAGGTAAATATCACCGCACTTTGTCGCCGGGCATCAACATAATTTGGCCTATTATCGACAAAGCGCGCCCAATTTCTTGGCGTACGATGAGTCGCAATCGAGATGGCTCATCGATTTTAATTCACACCATGTCGCGCTCGATTGATTTGCGCGAGCAAGTATTTGACTTCCCTAGCCAACAAGTTATTACCGCCGACAATGTCATGATTGAGATTAACGGTCTGCTTTACTATCAAATCACTGATCCACAAGCAGCCGTCTATGAAATCGCCAATTTGCCAAACGCAATCGAAAAGCTTGCCCAAACGACTTTGCGTAATATCATCGGTGATCTTGCTCTCGACATGACTTTGACTTCACGAGATGAAATCAACAAGAAAATGCGCGAGGTGCTTGATGAGGCAACCGACAAGTGGGGCGTAAAAGTCAACCGCGTAGAGGTGCAAGATATTGAGCCACCTGAGTCTGTACGCGAAGCCATGGAAAAACAAATGAAAGCTGAGCGTGAGCGTCGCGCGGCCATTCTTGAAGCCGAGGGTGTTAAAGCTTCAAAAGTTTTGCGTGCAGAGGGTGAGCGCGATTCGCAGATTGCTGTTGCCGAAGGTGACCGCCAGGCCGCCGTCCTCCGTGCCGATGGTGAAGCTGCTGCACTTGAGCGTGTTGAGGGTGCGTTGGCCGCACAAGGCACATCTTCGGCTCAATATCAGGTGGCCTTGTCTTATCTGGCAACGCTCGAAAAGTTGGCTTCGCAAGGTCGAGGCGACAAGACCGTTTTCTTGCCTTACGAGAGCGCGAATGTGCTGGGCAGCTTGGGCTCAATTAAAGAGTTGCTCGGTGAAGTCGGCGGAAGCGCTGGTGTGGGTAAACCACCTCAGATGCCGGGTCTCTAGGCTTCATTGCGATGACATCGGCTGACACTCCGGCTCTCTCCGCTGCTGGCCTCTCCGTGAAGCTTGGCGGCACAGAAATCTTAAAGGGCGTCAATTTGCGGGTCGATCAGGGCGACCTCTATGGGTTGCTTGGCCGAAACGGCGCGGGCAAGACAACCAGTTTGCGCTGCATTTTGGGGTTCTTACCGCCGTCCGGTGGCGACTGCCGCGTTTTTGGCGTACCCGGCCATGCCCTTCACACTTGTCCATTTCCAATTGGTGTGGCTCTTGACCCACCCGGTCTTGACGACTCGCTGACGGTCCGCCAAAACTTAGAGCTCGCGGTTTTGCGCGGCGGGATTTCCGGCGGACGCGGTGTCGACGAGGCGCTTGATTTAGTTGGTTTGACCTATCGACAGCACAATCGCGGCGATCGTCTTTCTCACGGTCAAGGCCGGCGAGCAGCCGTGGCGCGTGCACTCCTTGGGTCACCAAGATTGCTCGTCATGGATGAACCTCTCTCCGGGCTCGACCCCGAAGGCGTTGAAATGCTGATTGGCCTCTTCCGCCAACTGGCTTTCGATGAAGGCGTAACGGTCGTTTTGTCGTCTCACCATTTGCGAGAGGTGCAAGATGTCTGCACGAGAGTCGGAATGATTGAACAGGGCTACACCATCCTGCAGGGCGAAACCCGCAAACTCCTCCGCCAAGCTGGTGACGGCCTGCGTTTGCGCGTAGCCGCAGACCAAATTCAAGCGGCGTTGGCGTACTTGCAAAAAAACGACGCACTTGCGTCTGTCGACAATCGAGGCGAGGGGCATCTCTTTTGTCGCGTCCATCAGTCCACAAATTGGCAGTTGTTGTTGAGCCAGCTCGTGGCTCAAGATTTTGGGCTTTCTGAGTTTGGCCCGGAACAGGCCACTTTGGTTGATGTCTTTACCCAAGCTCTTGCTAAATCTGATGCGCCGGTCGAGGTGAGCTCATGAAGTCATTCTTCCGCGCTGCTTATGCCGAGTTGTGGGCTGCTGCCCATCGCCGCCAAATCCGTATGGCTCTGCTCGCCGTTGCCCTAGTTTCAGGGCTTCGCGTTTTTGCTTCGTGGCTTATTTATTCCGGGGCATCTTCCGCATCCCACCAGAATTTATGGCCTCGCTTTGCCGAAGGCGCGCAGACTGGGCTCATTGTTGCCGAGTTACTTGCTCTCGTCATCCTGGCGGGCTCGTTGCCGCGTGAAGCAGCAGCCGGAGTCTTGCGTGACCCACTTTCACGCGGGGCCTCGCGTGCGGTTCATCTGTTGGCTCGCGTTAAAGTGGCGCTTACTCTTCCTCTTGTCTTTGCACTCGAGGCCGTTCTCGTTTCATTTTTAACAGCGCTCCTCTTTTTCGACGGAGGCCATGTCGTAGCTTCCCCAATGGGGGCAAGTGATGACCCAATTGTGATTGCTTCATTTGATTCTTGGCTAACCGAGCGAAATGTGCCAATCGATAATTTGGCGCTTTGGGTAAAGCGCCTAGACGAGGGCATGACCGAGCAGGAAGCATCAGCAGCTGTCGGCCTTCCGGTCTTTGACTTTGATAGCGGCGACGACTTCAAAGATGAATTCTGGGAACTCATCCCAATCTTCCAGTTCTCCGAAGCCGAAGTGCGCAATGGTGTTTTTCTGGGGCTTTTGTCGGGTTTGCCCGCATTCATGGTGCTTGGCCTTTTTGCGCTTTTCCTTTCCGTTCTCTTCCGCACGGGCGCTCTCGCCTCAGGCATCGCTCTTGCTTCGCTATTCCTCTACGGAGGTTTCTTCGCTGGCGAATACGATGACATTGCGCCTTATGTTTTCATGAGCTGGCTGCCTGGCAACGGGGCGATGAGTGTCCTCGAAAACGCTGGCGCCCTTGCTGATGGCTTTAACGATGTCGCTGCTCCCGATCCCGCGAGTTTGTTGATTGCGCATTGGGCTGCTGCTGCCACGGGGCTCGTTTTTGTTTGTGCCTCACTTCTTCTTTTCCGAAAACGCGCTTTGTAAAATCAAATGAAAGCTCTACTTTTCTCGTGCTCGATTTTCGCTTTGCTCCTCGGGAGTTCTTGCTCCATTAAGTTAGAGCAAATTTCTCTACCCGCCGATTTGATGGCGCTTCAAGGTGTTGTCGATGGGGCTAAGGGCCCGCAAGCTTGGCTTGGGCTTGAAGTTGAGCTTCTCCATCCTGAGGGTCTTGCTGATTTAGATGATCTAGATGACCTTGACTCTCTCGACCTGCAACCAGGGGTGCGCATTCGCAAGGTCGCGAGAGATTCACCTGCAGCTGATGCGGGTTTAAAGGTTGGCGATGTCCTCCTTCAATATGGTGGTCATGATGTTGACGACCCAGAGCGTCTTTCAGCTTTGCTCGCTGCAATATCTTTACCGACGACCACCAAACTGCAATATCAGCGTGGCACAGAGGTCCGCGAATCAACGGCTGATGTCAAAATGCGTGTTTCGACGGGGCCGGGGCGAGTCTTGTATCAAGTTGAGCGAGCCTATTTGCGGGCGGCCTTTTCGGATAGCGCTTCTGGCGGTCATGCCCAAATTGAGCGTCTCTGGCCCAACAGCCCTTTGCGCTTGGCGGGTGCGCAGGAAGGCGACCTCCTGATTTCTTTTGACGGTAAGCGGGTCGGGTCGGCAGCCGGATTTGTTCGCAATTGCGCGTTTTCATTGAAGCCGGGTCAAGTCTTTGAGCTTGAGGTCGAGCATGCCGCCGGAAATCGACAACTCCTAGAGGTCCACGCCTGGGATCCAGGTCGCGTGCTTACTGAATTCACGATTTGGCCAATCATCCGCTGGGAACATAAACGGGCCGAGGGCCGCAAAGAGTTCGCTATCGGTGATTTGTTTTTCTTCTCCGTTTTCAACAAGACGACTGTTGGCGCAGAGGTTGAATACTCAATATTAGGTTTCTTTTCTTGGCGCACCGGAGAGGCCGTCCTCGAAAGCGAGTTTTCTTTTAGCGAGAGTGCTGACGCATGATTTTTGGGGCTTTAGCTTGCGCGATGGCTTTGATGCCTGCTCTGCCGCAAGAGGTCGGTCGAGTCCATTCTCGCTTAATGTTCGAGGGTGATGTCCTCTGGTATGAATGGGCTGATGTCACGGGCGACGGCTTGTCTGATTTGCTTCTTGCCCGACTCGATGCGAATGATAAACGCCAGCTCGATGTCTTCGAACAGCGGCAAGGTGGTGCCTTCCCCGCTGAGCCAGACCGCACGATCGCAATCCATAAAAGTTTTGTCGCTTGGGGTGTCGGAGAATTCCGCCCTGAAGAGGCGGGGTTAGAGATTCTTTTCCTAACGGCGCAAAACGCCCGTTCTTTTTCTCCACGCAAAACGACTTATCGCGGCAACCTCAAAAAGATTGTTGACGCGCCGATGCTCTTAGACTTGCCTTCAAAGCATGCTTTCCCGCTCTTTGAAGCCATAGCCCACATTGATGGCGATGCTGTCGATGACTTCGCCTTGGTGACTCGAACGGGCTATCAAGTCGTTTCTGGCTTGGGCGCAGTGCTCGGAGAAATCGAGGTCAAAAAAGAGATCGAGCGCCGCCCCATGGCGTCAGCCTCGCTAGGTGGTGCGCGAGCCGTTGTTCATGCCGAGCGACTTGCCGACCTCTTCGTGCCATCTGAACATATCGGAGAATTGGCTGAACCGATGCTCCTCCATGCTTCTGAGACTTTGCCTCAACCCATGCTCGCCGACGCCGATGGTGATGGGCGAGTCGACTTGCTTTGGTATAAGTTGGGGCAGATTTATGTGCACTTGCAGGCAAGTCAGCCTGACGCAGATACTGGTTTTACTTTTGCATCCGAACCGAGTTTTTCAGTCAAAGTTCCCACGAAAGACTGGACTCTCTCTGACCTGCGCCTAGTCCATGCCGGTGGTTCAGACGCCGTTGATTTACTAATCACTCGAGCGCAAGATTCAAGTTTAAGTTTTACCCAAGATTGGCAATCCGCACTTTTCATTGATGCCCTCAATAAAGAGGGTGGCTTAGGCCGCCCGACTGCCTTTGCTTCTTTAAAAGCTTCGTTTCTTAATTCAGTTTTACGCGATTTAAACGGGGATGGGCAGCTAGATCTCGGCTTAAGCTCCTGGTCGCTTTCGCTTGCAAAAATGGGTCTCGAAGGCGTAGAGGCTGTTCATAAGGTGGCGCTTTATTTTGCCGATGAGCAGGGGCAGTTCCCAAGTCGCGCTTCAACCACATGGAAGCGTGAATACAATATTAATGACATTACCGCTCTCACGATTGTGCCTGCACTTGACGCTGATTTTGACGGTGACGGCCTTGTCGATTTGTTTGAGCCTGACCCCAATGGCGCGATTGAGGTGCGCTCACTTCGTAAGCGGGGCAGCAAGATGCGTTTCTCTTCTTCCGCGACTTGGCAAGCAAAAGTTGATGCACTGGCGGCATTGGTCGAAGTCGAAGACATCAATCAAGATTCTGTTGGCGATTTGCTTGTCATCCACGAAGACACTGTCGAGACTTTTGTGAGTCGTAAATTATGATTTTCTCTTTTCTGCTTTTGAGTCTATGCCAGACGACTCAGGGCTTTGAGCTTAACCGAGTGCCTGAGCATTTGGCTTTCGTTCAGCTTGATGACGACCCCGCTCTTGAGTGCATCGCAATTGATGGCGAAGTTTTAACCTTGTTGCCAGTCTTTGGGCAAGAGACTGAAATCCAAATGCCGCTCCCGGGCTCGGCCGGAATATGGACGGTCTCCGACCTGGGCTCCAACCCGGTTTTTCTGCATGTGAGCGATGGCCACACTTTACGCCAGTTGCAGCTTAATGATGGCACGCTGGCGTGGGGGGCTCCGCTAGCTAGTGAGCTTGGCAAGGCTTCAGGCTTTCCCCGCGGTCATCGTCGCGCGCATTTCGTCCTTGACCTCAACCACGATGGTTTTCTCGATTTGGTTTTGCCTGCGGGTGAAAGTATCGCAATTTCGTTTGGAAGTGAGGGCGATTTCCGGCCCCCCGTATTGATCGACGATGCCGCCAATGTGAGTTTGTCGATTGGCGGTGCTAAGGGCGGGCTTTTGGGCGAAGTGAATCGCACCTATCAAATGCGCCCCCTTGAGATGCAAGACCTCAATGGAGACGGGCTTGCCGATTTGCAGCGCAGTGATTCCGAATCGATTCGTCAATATCTTGCCACCAAAGATGGGCTTTCGGCTACGCCTCATGTGATTGACCTCACGCGTTTTTCTGAGTCAACAGGCGAAATTAAGTTTGATGCCGCCAATATCGCTGCATTGAGTAAGCACCTCATCATGGAAGAGTGGGCTGACCTCAATCAAGATGGTTCTCTTGACATGATTCTCCTTGTGGGGCATTCCATCGTGATTTATCTCGGCGGCAAAGATGGGCTAGATGTGCGCCGCCCGCGTGACCAATTTAATTTGCATGGCAATATCCTCTACGCTTTCGCTGAACCCATCGACGACGACGGATTCCCAGATTTGTGTTTCCTTAAAGTCGAAGACCTTAGCTTGGCTCAAGTTTTGTCCTGGATTATCTTCCCCGTGAGCATTGATTTTGACTTGCTAGCCTACCGTGGTCTTGGGAATGGCCGTTTTGAAAAACACGCTTTGTATGCCAAGCGTATTAAGTTCAAAAGTGATTCTGTTTTTGGTTTACTTAATCGCCGAGATGAAGCGCGTGCCGTCCGTCGCACGGTGAGTCTTCTTGCAGACCTTGATGGTGATGGTCTTGCCAGCGATCTTGCCTTGCTTGATGGTGAAGGCACTTTGTCGCTCTATAAAAATCTCGTAGCCGACATTTCTACTCTTGAGCACATCAATGAAGACTTTCTCCGCGAGCAACTCAAAGGTGACGGCGATGCCTCCATTGACGAGGATATGCTCATGGGCTGGGTGTATGAGCAAAAGTCAACGCTACTTAATTTGGCCGCGGGGCATGAGCCCATCTATCAAATCGAGGCTTCTGCGGGTGATGGCCTCGAGCAAGCCTTGACGGCTCAAGACATTGACGGCGACGGCAAAGACGAAGTGCTCTTACTTCGCATGATCAAGAAAGACGGCGTAAATGGCCTAAAAGGCTTCTGGCTTGACCTAGATTAATCGGCGCGCAGCCAAAATGCCTTGAGGTAGCGACCCTCTGGGAAGTCAATCGAAACGGGGTGGTCTGGCCCAGCACCCGTTTCGCGCAATAAGCGCAGGGGCCGTAAGCGAGCCGACCGCCGAATCGTTTCTTGCAGGTCAATGCCTTGAAACAAACCAGAGCAAGAGCATGTCAGCATCAGCCCACCCTTTTCAAGAAGAGGGATGCCAAGTTTGTTGAGGTCGTGATAGCGCGCTTGGCCTTCTTCCCATTCGCGGCGACTATTGATGAACTTGGGTGGGTCAAGAATCACGATGTCGTAAGTTTTTTCATTGCGCCCTAAAGTGCGCAAGTAAGAAAAAGCATCGGCCTGAACAAACTTAATTTGCTTGAACTGGTTGAGGTTGGCATTGCGTTTGGCCTGTGGCAGAATCGTTTCGTCTAAGTCGATCGCCAAAATCTCGCCAGCACCACCTGCCGCTGCGTTGAGAGAAAAGCCGCCCGAGTAGCAGCAAACATCGAGCACGCGTGGTGGGCGGCCCAGTCGCTTCGCCTCGGATTCAACGGCTTGCCGTAGCAGCAACCGGTTTTCGCGTTGATCGCAAAAGAAACCTGTTTTGTGACTTTGATTGAAATCAAGCTCATAGCGCAGGTCATGCTCAGTGATCTTGAGGCTGCGAGGCGCGCCCATTGAGTCTTCAGCAACAGGGTCAGTACGCTCGGCCTGAGCCCATTTTTCACCCAGCGTCAAACGATGGTGCTTTGTTCCAAGTGTTTCGTGCAGCGCCTTGCGGATGATGTCAAAAAGCGTCAACGCGCTTTCGCTGTAGGCCTCAGCAACTAGCAAATCACCGTAGCGGTCAACAATCAGCGCGGGGAAGCCATCGCCTTCGCCATGCAGGATGCGGCAGATGTCATTTGGAATCGCCGGGTCGTCAAGCCGCAGTTGAGCTGCACGGGTCGCCTGCCCGCAAAGCCATTCATGTGTGGGTTCAAGCTCGCCGCGCCTTAATACGCGCACTGCAATCATGGAGCTGGGGTGCCAAATACCCCAACAAACGAGTGTCTCGTTTTTGTCAAAAACGGGAACAATCGTGCCTGGTGCAATTCGACTTTTTGGCCGACGAATATCTTTTCGCCAAATGCGCGGTCCGCGCAACCAGTCAACTAAATGGATTCCTTCTTGTGTCATGTTTACTTGGGGTCACCCATTTGGGTGTAACTTGCGGGCGCCGTGCTCGACCAATCTTTGCAAGAATCGGCGTCAAAAAGCCCGACGATGCTAAGGGTCATGATAGTGCGAATGCGACCCTCGAGCGTAGTGCGTGTCATTCCGGTAATTTGATCATCAGCCGAGAATGAATAGCTTTCTTCTCCCCAGTGAGTCGATTGCGACAAAGTGTAAGTGCCGTTGTGCGAGCGATGCTTCTCGAATGCGCCGAGCGGGAAAAGCTCAGGAATGTTGAGCCACTTTTTAAATATACGGAAGCCGCCGAGCAGGTGCAGCAGCGAGCTTGGAGTGGCGCGCATCGATTGACAAACCTTTGAACTCGCATCAGCCAACCAGATTTGTTTGCCATCACAACCGCCTTGCAAGCGGAAGTCGTCGGCCTCTCCGCTAATCGGGTGGCGTGTTTGTACAACCGAGAATTGGCCGGTTAAATCTTGTGTGAATTTCATCGTGCCGCGAGTCGTGCTGGCAACAAGCCAAGCCTTGTCTTCTAAAATTTCAACCGTCGTTTTGACTTGAAAAGAGAGGCCGTTGGCTTGAGCAAGATGAGCTTGAGCTTTTTGCCAAATCGCCGTCGAAGCGTCTATTTGTGGAATAAACAGCAGTATGGGCAAGAAAAGTGCAACAAACATTTAAGCTTTTGGCTCGGCTGATTCATCAAGCCCCAGCTCGGCACGCACATCAACGGGCCCGCGGTAGAGGCAAGCAATGGCAAGGTCGAGCGACTCGTGAAGCTCGGCATGATCTTTTTCGCAAATCGATTGTAGGTGCCGCAAATATTGCACGACCATCCGCGCAATGCGGACAAAATCGCCTGGAGCTGCCGTCGTGTAGCGCCCCAAATCTTGAAAACTCGCACCCATTGCGTATTCATAGAGGGCGGGGGACATCCCGATGTCGAGCCCCGTCAAAGTGCCCGCCAAGCCACAATCGACCTCAGTATCTTGTGCGTGCTGAATGACCGTTTGGGCCCGGCGAATAATATCGCGGAAAGGGCGGACGGCGCGCGGCGGGAACTCATCTCGTTTGCGGCCTTCGTAAATCACCGCACCAAGCAAGGCGCAAAGTTGAGGAGGGTCGGCCTCATCGAACACACCGGCGTAGAGCAACTCGGTAAGTTGGATCTCATAGCCGGCCAACTGCAGACAGGTGCGCCCGCGTGGCCGCACCTCGCGGTCTTTGCCGATGAAGCCTAGGGCGTCTAAAAACTCATATCGTTTGTCGAGTAATGCTTTCGTGTTTCGCCTGTTCTGCTCTTCGCGTTTGTTACTGTGCTCACGAGCCTGAAAAGCTGCAAATGAACGATTCCAGGCCTCAGTCGCTGCGTCGCGACCGGCCAAACCATGCAGGTGAACCAAGGTTGCGTAGCCCAAGTTGAATCGACTTGTAATTGGCTCGACCTTGCCCGACATAATGCGATGCACGGGTGCATCGAGGACATCGTCGTAGGTCAAAACCGAGAAGACTAATCCTTCGTCATCCATGCCAAGGCGACCCGCGCGGCCGGCCATTTGCAGGTAATCGCGCGTGCGCATGTAATCGAACTCAATGCCATCAAACTTCATGAGTGAATCGAAAATGACAGCGCGTGCTGGCATGTTGATGCCCATGGCAAATGTTTCGGTCGTGTATAGAACCTTGAGCAAACCCCGTGTGAAGAGCCGCTCGACCATTTCTTTGTGAAGTGGAAGCATGCCGGCGTGGTGAGCCGCGATGCCACTAAAGACTTGTTTTTTAAGCGACTGCATTGGGCCGCGACGATCTTCGAAGGCGAATTCTTTTTTGCCTTTTTCCCAAACTTCAGAGACCTTCTCTTTTTCTTCTTTGGATAGTAAGTGCCTGAATTTGGCCTCTGTGGTCGATTTGCGCTCACATAGCTTTCGCGAAAAACAAAAATACAAGAGAGGTAATTGCTTGTCTTGAATCAGCTCATCAAGCAGGGGGCGGTCATTGCGCTTCTTGAAAGCTTTGTCTTTTTTGTGTCCCAAGAAACGCTTGCGAATCGGCTTGAGGCGCGACGGCGGAAAGATGCCAGCTTGTGGGTGATAGAGAGAGTGCTTCAGCGGGACGGGCCGCTTCGTTTCTTCGACGACGCGCACGGGCCGCTCGCGGACACGCTCGAGCCAAGTTGCGTATTGCCCCAAGTTGTCGATCGTTGCTGACAAGCAGACCACCATGACATCTTTGGGCAAGAACATGAGTGTTTCTTCCCAGACCGACCCACGCTCGACATCGTCCATGAAATGGATTTCGTCGAAAACGACCACTCCTACATCATGCAGGCGCTCTGGGTTTTCAAAGAGCGTGTTGCGCAAGATCTCGGTCGTCATTACGAGCACTTTAGAATCTGGTGCCAGCGTGATATCGCCCGTCATTAGGCCTGCGTCGCCAATCTCTTTGTCTTCGACGAAATCGCGAAATTTTTGATTGGACAAAGCTTTAATGGGCGCGGTGTAAAGCGAGCGCATGCCGCGCTGCATAGCCAAGTGGATAGCGTATTCTGCGACAAGCGTTTTGCCAGCGCCGGTGGGGGCGGCAACTAAAACATTTTCGCCAGCATCCATAGCCGCGGCTGCTGTTCGCTGAAAAGTGGAGAGGGTGAAACCCTTAAAGGTGGTGGGGCGCGTGGCCGACATACCTAAAGTCTAAAGGATGATTCGAACCAAAGGCGGGGTCAAGGTAGATTAAGGTCATGAAGCCCCCCCTCACTCTTGGCCTCGGTGCAATTATGGTTGCGATGATTTTGTGGTTCGTCCCGTCTGGCGGGGCAGCAGACCGCGTTTTGACCGACTACCGAGTCGATCAATGGCCTGTAAATTGCCCACCCGCTTGGCAGGCTAGCTTGGAAGATGCGCTTCATCGCATCCCGAAACTGTCCATCCAAGACGCTCATGCGGAAGATGCCGCTCTGCGAGTCGTTGATGAGCTGCCATGGGTTATGCCAGGCACAGTCAGTATTACTCGTGCTTTGCCAGAGGGCTTGCGCTTGGCTTATGTGCCTCGGCGCCCCCGTGCGGTGTTGGTCCGCCAAGGGCAGCATCTTGCCGTGCTAGGCCGGTTGGGTGCTGTCTTGCCAGATGGTTTGCAGCCTCAAATCATTGATTCATTGATTCATATTCAAGCACCTCAAGATTATGTCGTGCCAGCTCCCGGTAGTGTGGTGGCGCATTCTTTCTTGCAGTCTGCACTTGACGCCATGACCGTTGCTTACAAATTGCGCAATGAAGCCAACACGCCCATCGTCCGCATCGAGCCGCGCCCTGATTACCCATCGAGCACATCTAATATTGCGCCACCCGTCTCTTTTGTGCTAGCTAATGGCAAGCGCATTGAGTGGGGGCGTCCGCAGCATGCCTTGGGCCCATTTGACCGCTCGACCGAAAAAAGGTTGGCGCGCTTAAAGGTGGCTTTTGCTCGCTATCCAGGCTTGGAAGGCATCCGGGCTCTCGATGTGTCTTCGCCTGCTATGACGGCTATTGATATGGCAGGCCGGCCCGTCAAATTTCAATTGAAGTGAGCTTGCCCGCACGGCTTCCCGCTTGGCTAACTCTGCTCGTTTGGGCGGTTTCAGCACTCTGGGAACCACTTACCCCTGCGCGCGCCATGTTGGTCGTAGCGTGCCTTGAATTCGCGGCCTGTTTGCAAGCTGGCGCCAACTCGAATCGAGAGGGCTCTATTTCTTGGCAGTCGGTTTTTCGGCATCTGCCAGCGCTACTCCTTTTGCACGCATTGCGTCCGGATGCCGCCCTCTGGCTTGCGATGGCATTAGCACTTGCTTTAAATCTTATTCTTGCCTTTCCCCACTCAATTCGGCGGCGGGTGGCGTGGGTGGCGGTCTTATTGCTTTGCTTGCCTCCGCTGTTTCAAACGACCCTCCGTCTTGCCCAGCGCGATTCCCCGCAAGCCTTGGCTCAGATGTCGCTGTGGCAGCATGCCGGTGTCGCCGAGGCAGCTGCTTCTGATGGTGCGCTGCCTCGATGGTGGTTTAGGGCGCCAGCCCATCTCAACCCTCTTCTGCTTGAGCTAGAGGCTACTAGACCCCGAGGGCTAGTCTTGCTTTTTGTCTTACTGGCTTTTCATGGTTTAGGCCTTGCGCGCCGCCGCCCTGCCTACAGATCGCTTGCTGCTCTTCTACTGCTTGGCTTCGTGCCTTCGCAGCCCGGGCCGATCGATTTGCACCTTTACCCTGCGAGTGCTGAGAGTCGTATGGCGAAGACCTGCACGGCACGAGAAACGCCTGAGGGTGTTGCAATTGGGTCGAGTCGCTCACTTTCTTACGAAAAGGTCCAAGTGAATAAGGTTGTCGCTTGGCTTGAGCGCAGTCCTCTTCATGCGCCCCAAAGTGCCGGTATACCGCAAGATATCGAGCTTTTACAGTATTGGGCGTCTGGTGATGACCTTCCCGAGGGGCTGGGCTCACGCTGGGAGTTGCTCGCCGACAAAAGCTTAGTGCGGAAGCTCTTGCCCTGACAGCGGCTAGGCCGTAGAATGCTCGGCCATTTCAGCGGCGAACAGCCGCAACAAGTCATGCGTCCTACGACCTCACATCTAACCGCCCAAATCCACACCGCAGCTTGGCATATTGCCGATGCTGAGGGTCTGACTTTGGGTCATCTCGCGCGCGATATTGCCATGGTTCTCATGGGCAAGCATCGCCCAACCGTTTCTGAGCATGTTGATACCGGCGATTCTGTCGTGGTGATTAACGCTGAGAAAATCCGCGTTTCAGGCAACAAAGCGTCTGAAAAGTTTTATGTCCACCACACGGGTTATCCGGGTGGTCGTCGTGAAACACCCTACGCCGATGTCATGGAGCGCAAGCCTGATCAAATCATCTTCAAGGCCGTTCAGCGCATGTTGCCTAAAAACAAATTGGGTCGCACTATGCTGAAAAAACTTCATGTCTACGCAGGCTCTGAGCACCCTCATACTGCCCAGCAGCCACAACCCTTCAAGCTTTACGCTTAATCATGGAAGAGCAAAAAGAAACTCCAGTCGAGTTGGGTGACAACCCAATCGCCGACGCTCTCACAGCCGCAGCCAACCCAGATACGGGCGCTGAAGAGCTTGTCGAAGAGCCTAAAGTCGATCCAATCGGTCGCACCAATGGCTTGGCCGATGGCACTTACCATTGGGGCACAGGTCGCCGTAAAAATGCGCGTGCGCGCGTTCGCATCCGTCCAGGTAGTGGCCAGTTTGTCGTCAATGGCAAACCAATGAACGAGTTCTTCGTTCGTGGTCTCGACCAAGCCGTTTGCATGGGCCCTCTAGAGACCATCAAGGTCTCTGCCAAAGTCGATGTCTTTGTCAACGCCGAGGGCGGTGGCATGACGGGCCAAGCTGGCGCAGTGCGCATGGGCTTGGGGCGTGCATTGATCGCGCTTTACCCTGATGCTGAGCGCAGCATTCGCGACGCCAACCACACTTCGCGTGACCCGCGAATGGTTGAGCGTAAAAAGCCAGGTCGTCACGGCGCTCGCCGCGGCCACCAGTGGGGCAAGCGCTAGGCCTTCGAGCCTATTTCGAGCGAGACCGTCGTTTTTACGACGGTCTCCTTTCATTTACGGCAAGGCAGATTTGGGCATTGAGCCCGCAGGCTGTATCCTAAAAAGCACAACATCATGGCAGGACACTCACATTGGGCAAACATTCAGCGCACAAAATCCAAGATGGATGCAAAGCGCGGGAAAATCTTTTCAAAATGGGCAAAGCTCATTATGTCGGCTTCGCGCCAAGGCGGCTCTGATGCGGCAATGAACTTGCCTTTGCGGTATGCAATCGAGCGAGCAAAGGCAGATAATATGCCAAATGATTCCATTGAGCGTGCCGTCAAAAAAGGCGCCGGTGAGCTTGATGGGCCACAGCCAGAAGATGTCCTCTACGAGGCTTACGGTCAAGGTGGCGTTGCCATCATGATTGAGACTCTCACCGACAACCGCAACCGCACGATTGGCAATTTGCGCCAGGTGATGGTCAAAAAAGGCGGCACGATGGGCAACGCGGGTTCGGTTGCTTATATGTTTGAGCGCAAGGCGACTTTCGCCATCCTTCGCGGTGGTGTTGACGAAGACGAGATCATGGAACTCGCCCTTGAATTGGGCGCAGATGATGTCACGACGGATGAGCCCGAGATTTTTGGTGTAGAAGCTGAGCCGGGTTTATTCATCCCTCTTAAAGAGGCTTTTGACGCAAAGGGTTATGAGTTGGTCGATGCGGCCATTCGCTATGTCCCCGAAAATGAGATTTCGGTTGATCTTGAGACGACTGAAAAATTGCAAATCCTGATCGACGCCATCGAAGACGATGATGATGTCCAGGCTGTTCATCACAACGCCGATTTCGCAGAATAGAAGCATGCCATCACGCCCATTCACCATTCTTTCTTCAGATTCTGCATTCATTAATGCAGCACGATCCGCCGCCGAGTCTGCGGGTGACGCTTTAGTCTCCATTCATGTGATTGAGAGCCTTGATGCTCTGGCCAGCTCCGATGGGGTAGACGGCCTGGTCCTTGCTGACCCTGCTTTCTGTGGCGCGTTGAGCGTTCACGAGTGGGCGCTCGGTTTCTTGCGTAACAACCGAGCTCTGCTCTTTTTGGGCACACATGGCTCTGCTGACGACGCTGATGGCCTCGCTCGCTTTGTTGGCGCGCAGGGCGCCGTCTCTCTTCCGCTTGATGTCGCCGCTTTTTCCGAGCGTCTTAGCTCACCTTTCGGCACGCCTCGCAATGTCAAGCCCGACCTCCCCGATGCCGCCGATGCCGCCGATTTGGGGGCTTCTCTCGGAGGTCGTTTAAACACAGATGACGGCACACCACGCGAAGGCTTTTTGGCCAGCGTGACCGATTCCGTTACAGGTTTATTCTCAGCGCAGTTCTGGGACCACCGCCTAGACGAAGAGTTCAAACGCTCGATGCGTTTCCGCTCACCGCTCGGCTTGGTGCGCATCGCTTTTGATGGCGAAGCCAACGATGATGTCTTGCTAGAGGTCGCCAGCGTAATTTTGCTTGATACCCGCGATGTCGATGTCGTGGCTCATCATGGGCACAACACTTATATGGCTTTGTTGCCTCACACCGGCCCTGAAGGCACCCGTGTTTTTGGTCAGCGTGTCAAAGAAGCTCTCGACGCCGAAGGCATGACCGATGTGATGGGTGACCCTCTTGATTGGTCAGTCGATACCGCCTGCTGCCCTGACACCGCTTACGCAGGCTCGCGAGATTTCTTGGCGCAAGTCAGCAATGGGTGAGCCCGGCACCCCACCACGCCCTAAGCGTCGTTGGCTAGATTTTGCACTCTGGGGTTTTGTCCTCTGGATGCTTTATGGTTTCTTTTTTGGCGCATCTGACCTGAAACTTGGGCAAACGGCGCCTGAGCTGCGAGTCGGCTCATGGGTGCGACCACCAGTGGCGTCTTCGTTGGCCGAGCTGCGTGGGCGTGTGGTCTTCTTAGAGTTCTGGTCTTCGACCTGAGGCCCTTGCCGCAAGGTCGTCCCGCATCTCGTTGAGGTGCAAAATGAATTAGGCCCGAAAGGGTTAGTCATCCTTTCTTTATCGAGCGAAGATCGCGCGACGGTGGCCCAATTCGTCGATTCGATGGGTGTGAATTACCCAGTCGGGGCTGAGTCGTGGTCGTCTGGCGATTACGGCATCCCGTATGTGCCGTTTTCTTTGTTGCTCGACCGAGATGGCAAAGTCGTTTGGCAAGGCCGCCCGAGTGGTGACGCCTGGGTTGAGCAGGCGCGGCACTTGCTTGATTCTTAATCCAGCAAGCTTGAGCTCGCTGGATTAAAACATCGAACGCTGGGTTGGCGTTAAAGCTGATTTGGCTTGAGCAATTCGCGCACGGTCGCTTGTGCCGCCGCAAGACGGGCCACCGGTATGCGGAATGGGCTACACGAAACATAATCTAAGCCCAGCAAATGGCAAAACTCAACTGAGCGTGGCTCGCCGCCATGTTCGCCGCAGATACCAATTTTGAGGTCAGGGCGAGTTTCTCTGCCTTGATAAACCGCCCATTCCATCAAAGTACCGACGCCATCTTGGTCAATCGACTCAAACGGGTTGATATCGTAAAATCGATTCTCAACATATTTGGGCAAAAAGATAGATGAGTCGTCGCGGGACATCCCGAGAGTCATTTGTGTGAGGTCGTTGGTGCCAAACGAGAAGAACTCAGCATTCTTGGCGATTTGATCTGCCGTGAGAGCGGCTCGCGGAATCTCAATCATCGTGCCGACTAAGTAGGGGACTTTGATTTTGCTCGTTTTGCGGATGTCATCTGCAATCGCGCGCACCAACTTTTCGTGAACAGCCAATTCAGCACGGGTTCCAACAAGCGGAATCATGATTTCTGGTTTCACTTTAACACCCTCTTTTCGAAGTTGTGTCGCAGCTTCAAGAAGTGCGCGCACTTGGACTTCTAGAATTTCGGGTACAACAAAAGTCAGGCGGCAACCTCGGAAACCCAACATGGGGTTGGACTCATGGAGCTGCTCAATGCGTTTGCGAATCTCTTTGAGCGGCATTTTGAATTTCTCGGCTAAGCCGCGCATGCCCTTTTCGTCTTGGGGCAAAAACTCATGCAAGGGCGGGTCGAGAGTTCGCACCGTGACGGGCCGCGAACCCATAGCTTTGAGAATGCCGTAGAAGTCTTTGCGCTGAAGCGGAAGGACGACTTTGAGTGCTTTTGCGCGCTCTGCAGGGCCTTTAGCCAAAATCATCTGCTGCATAGCTTTGAGCTTGCGCTCGCCGAAAAACATGTGCTCGGTGCGGCAAAGGCCGATGCCTTCGGCGCCAAGAGCAATGGCCATTGTGGCCTGATCTGGTTGGTCTGCATTGGCGCGGACATTCATGCGACGCACTTGGTCGGCCCATTTCATGATACGGCGGAAGCGGACATCATCACCATCTTTGCTGGGCTTGATACTTCCGAGCATCGAGCGCAATACATCAGAACGCCGGGTGTCAATCTTGCCGGCAATCACTTCGCCCGTTGAGCCGTCGAGTGAAATCCAGTCACCGGCTTTTAGCACGCGGCCATCACGAGAGGTTAGGCAGCCACTACGCGAATCAATGTCGAGTTGCCCACAACCTGCTACACAAACCTTGCCCATTTGTCTTGCAACGAGTGCTGCGTGTGAGGTCATCCCGCCGTGCTGAGTCAAGATGCCAACAGAAGCTTTCATGCCACGGATGTCATCAGGTGAAGTTTCAACTCGTGCCAAAATGACAGGGTCTTTACTGGCCTTGGCGCGCTTGACGGCTTCGTCAGCGGAAAAGGCTAAAACACCTGTGGCGGCGCCTGGGCCTGCATTGAGCCCTTTTGCTAGCAAGAGCCCGTCGGCGATGGCTCGCTTTTTACCCGAACCCTTGAAGACTGGTGAGAGCAGTTGCGTGATGCTCTCGGGGTCAACCCGCAAGAGCGCTTCTTCTTTGGAGATTTTCTTTTCTAAAACCAAATCCGTCGCAATACGGACGGCTGCCGCACCCGTGCGTTTACCTAATCGAGTTTGCAACAAAAACAACTTGCCGTCTTCGATGGTGAATTCGAGGTCTTGCATGTCGCCAAATCGCTCTTCGAGAACTTCGCGCACCTCGAGAAGCTGTGCGTAAACGCTAGGCATTTTGCGTTTCATTTTTGCAATGGGCAAAGGTGTGCGCGTGCCGGCTACGACATCTTCACCTTGTGCGTTAATCAAAAACTCGCCGTAAAAATCTTTTTCGCCCGTGGATGGATTGCGAGTAAAGGCAACGCCCGTACCGGAACCTTCACCACGATTACCAAAGACCATGGCTTGCACTGTGACGGCCGTACCCCACTCATCTGGGATTTGATTCATCGAGCGATACACCTTGGCGCGGTCATTATTCCAAGATTCAAAAACGGCTCGAATCGCACCCCAAAGCTGCTTTCGAGGGTCATCCGGGAAAGTCTTCTTGGTTTCCTTTTTAATTAAGGCGCGGTAATCTTTGATGACAGCTTTAAGAGTTTTTTCATCTAAATCGCTATCGACTTCCACGCCAAGTTTCGCCTTATGTTCACTAAGGATGGCATCAAAGGGGCAGCCATGCTCGTCGGTAATTCCCAAAACGACATCGCCGTACATTGCTGTAAAGCGGCGGCGTGAATCAAGTGCAAAGCGCATGTTGTCGGTCGCTTCGGCTAGGCCATTGAGCGTGTTGTCGTTTAGGCCTAAATTCAAAACCGTATCCATCATGCCTGGCATCGAAATTTGCGCCCCGGATCTCACCGACACAAGAAGTGGAGCCTCCGGGTCGCCAAACTTTCGGTCGAGCGCGCGTTCCAGCATTTTGAGTGCTTGATCAATCTCTTGATCCATGCCTGCCGGGAATTTGCCCGTTTTCAGAAAATGAACACAAGCGTCAGTCGTAATCGTAAACCCCGGAGGCACGGGCAAGCCCAGTTGACTCATTAGCGCGAGCCCTGAGCCTTTTCCGCCCAAAAGTACTTTATTGTCAGTCCAGGCGGGTGCCATCCCTTGGCCAAAGGTGCTCACATAGTGAGGCTTGGCGCGGCGGGGGAGACTGTGGAAGGTTTCGAGAAACTTAGAAGTGCGTTTTTTAGGAGGAGTCATTACAGACAGTGATTGCCGATGCGTTGTGGTGGAGCTGAGCTAGGGAGATTCAGCGGAGTCGATGCCGAGAACCTTCCATTCAGTCTCGATAATAAACCGAGAAACCTTAGTTTGTGCGGGAAATCCGCGCAAGATTGAATCACTTAACTCGATGGAAAGCTTGCGATTCTTGATGGTGAGGGTTTCGCCTATTGGCTTGGACAAAAATGCACCCCATTGCTCACCCTCAAGGGTTTCGATGCCCCAGTAGTCTTGCGAAGTCATAAGGAGCTGCAATTCATGTGGCCCGTAAACCCACGAGACTAAAGTGCCACCATTTTGCTCGACCGCCGAAACGGGCTTGAGCCGATGCGCGTGCTTGACCGCGCCACCCAACTCTGAAAGGACTTGCCCACGGGTCGCAAGCCACTTGTCAAAGGTCGCGCCATATTCGCGTTTTAAGCCTTCAGCCATGCAAAGATACTCGGTGCGGGCGTTGTCGCAACTCAGGGCAGCCAAAAAACTGCGACCCGCACTCTCAGGAGTTTGAAAGTTTGGGTGCTCGGCTAAGAGCTGAACCGAAGCGGGTGGAGTCGCGCAAGCCGTCAGCGTCAGCACTGTGAAAACGGTGAGAAGAAAGGTTGGCAAGGTGCGAGAAGACAGCATGGATGGAAGCATGGGGCGGCGCCCACTCCCTTATATTGGGCTCCCCGAGATGCGACGACAACTCCTCCCTGCCCTTTCCTGCGTTTTCCTGCTTGCTTGCTCTGGTGGGCCAGCTGACGGCGACTCCCAATCGCCTCGTCCCGCTTCGCAAATCGCAGACTCAGCTTCCATTCTTTTTGAGCAATCTAAGCTAGACTTGGGCGATCAACAAAGTGGGGTAACGCTTGATGTCGTCTACCCCTTCCGAGTCGAAAACGGTGAGGTCCGCATCAATACTCTTGAGAAAAGCTGCGGATGCCTCCAACCCGCTTTGTACATCAACGGTGTTTTTCAGACTTTGCCCGCTTTTTTACCTGCGGGCACAACAGGTGAAATTAGAGCTAAGTTTGCAACAGCTGGGTTTCAGGGGCTGAAACGCACAAACATCACCGTTCATGGCGTTGGCGGTGGGCTTCCCCATGTGTTGCATATGCAGGCTCAGCTTGAGCGGCAATTTGTGCTTCTGCCAGAGCGTCTTCAGCCTGGCGCATTCCTGGCGAAAGCTGAGGCGCGGCACACGGTTCGTGTTACGGCAAAAGAGCCGTTTCGCCTGACTTCCGTAATTGCGGCTGGCGTAGGTATTCGTATTGACGGCGTCCCGAGCGATGAAGCGGCGTTAGAGCAATTTTTTGAGGTGGTCTTGCTGCCAGATCAAGAAGAGGGCGTCCATACGCACTTTGTGAAAATTCAGACTTCAATAAATCGGCCGATTATTTTGCCTGTGCGCTACGAAAAAACGGGGGTCGTGTGGTTGCAGCCGAGTAGCCGACTTTTGCTGGGTGCCGTCCGCCCAGGGGTGGCGATTGAAGCCGCGATTGATGTGGGTGTACGCGAAGGGCGACTGGAAAAGCCAGAAGTTCAGGTAATTGGGCTAGAAGAATGCACTATAGATTGCGTAACCTTAGTTAACGGAAGCCGTTACAGAGTCCTGTTGCGTCGTCTTCTTCCCGCTGATTCCCCGACTGGCCCTCTGACGGGCCAACTCGAATTCCGCCTTTTTCACCACATTGACGGTGAGCGCCGAGAAATTCTGCGCACGCTGCCTGTGGTGGGTATGGTTGTCTCGTCCAAATGATGTACCGAATCCTGAAATTCCCTTTTGTCTTGCTGCTTTTGGCGGCTTGCGGTGGCTCTGAAGCTCCTGACCCCAATGCTGGCGATGCCGCGTCGACTGTGATTCAAGAGCAAGGCTCGGTGATGCGTGGTTACGACTCAAGCGACCCGCAAGGCTCGATTGATGCGATCGCTGCTGGTGCGTCGACGAGCAACTTGGTGTTCGAAGTCAAAAGCATTGATCTAGGCACGACCTATCAAAAGCACAAATATCCGCTGAGCTTTCCTTTTAAGGTCGAGGGCGATGAGCCAATTGTCATCACTTTGCTCGACCCTTCGTGTGGTTGCACCGACGCAAAAATAAAAATCAACGGTGAGGTCTGGCCGCTTGGGCGTGAAATCCCGGCTGGCTCTGTCGGCGAGATTGCGGCCGTTTTTGATGCCGCCAGTTATCGCCGGAAAAAAGGTTCGACCATTAAAATTCGCGGCAGCGCTGCAAATTTACCTGACTCATTAAAGCTCGAAAGTTTTGTGCTGCCCGTATTTGAGCTCAAGCCAAACCCAATCTTGTTTGGCGATGTCATGTATGGCAACCTGCGTGACAGCGACCCTGAAATTGTCGTCGAAGTTGTCGGCATGGAGCCCTTTGAGGTAACTCGCTGGAAGACCGTCCCAGAAGGCATCACCATCCAAGAAACGGGCGAGCCCACACTCGATGCAGAGGGTAAACGCCAAACGCGCAACTTTACTTTCCGCCTTGAGCGCAATGCACCGGCTGGTCGTATGTTCAAGACAGCCATTGCCGACACCACGCTCGATGTGCCGTTGCAAGTGACGATGCGCGCAACCATCACTGGGCCGATTCAATACCTACCAGAGCAACGGCTCAGTTTTGGCATCATCAACGAAGGCGAAACCCCGCAGCGCCTCGTGACAATTAAAGCCAATACCGAGCAAATCGCGGTGCCTAAGCCAATCGTTAAGATTGAGGGCAAATCCGCAGCAGTCATGACGACGGCTATCGTTGAAAAAGAAGCTGGCCGTTCTTATGTCATTCGTGTGCGGCTCAAAGAGGGCGTCGCTTTTGGGCGTTACCCGGGCAGCATGACGATTTCTTACCCCGAAGGTTCTGGCATCGAATCCCACACATTCCCACTTTCCGCCACGGTGCGCAAACGGCGTTGAATTCACTCGGAGAATTCCTGCGCGATCAGGGCGCCATTACAGAGGAAGCCCTCCGTGAAGCGCTTGCGGTCCAAAACAATCGCAGTCTGCCGATGGGTGTTATTTTGGTCGAAATGGGGGCTACAGATGAGCCCACCGTCGCCCGCGCTCAGGCAAAGCAAAGCCGCATGCCCTTTGTTGACTTAGCTGGCAAAACGCCACCAAGTCGATTGACTGATTTGCTCGACGCGCAATCAGCCTGGGATCTTGAAGCGATTCCAGTTGCCGAGAAGGGGGCCGAGCTGGTCGTTGCTATTTCCGATCCAAGCAAAGCCGTTGTTGCCGACACTTTGCGATTCTTGCTAGACCGCGATATCCGCATGGCCATGACGACGCCATCCGCATTGGGTGCGGCTCTAGAAAAGTCATATGGCGCAAAACAGTCAGGTGGCACTGCCGCGCCCGTTTCTACGGATGAAGCCGAATCTGACGAGGCGCCCGTAGTTCGGTTGGTGCGCAAAATGTTTGAAGACGCTGTGGCTTCAAGAGCGTCTGATATTCATATTGAACCTTTTCATGGCACCGTACGCGTGAGGTTTCGTGTGGATGGTGCTTTACAGGTTTACGCCGAGCACCCCGTTGAGCTGTTTCCAGCTTTGATGAGCCACCTTAAAGTTTCTGCTGGGCTAGACATTGCCGAAAAGCGCAAGCCGCAAGATGGCCGCATCGGCATGAGCGTTAATGGCAGCGACCTTGATATCCGCGTTTCGATTCTGCCGACGAATCATGGCGAGAGTTGTGTCATGCGTTTGCTCGACCGTGAAGCCAATTTGATTTCCTTGCAAGAGCTTGGGCTTGATGCTGAGGCGCAAGATTGGTTCCGCTCTTTGATCGAGCGGCCTAACGGTATTTTCTTGGTGACGGGCCCTACAGGTTCGGGTAAAACGACGACGCTTTACGCGGCATTGCAGACTTTAAATCGCCCCGATAAAAAAATCTTAACGGTCGAAGACCCCGTTGAATACCGTATTTCAGGCATTAATCAGGTGCAAGTGCATCCACATATTGGGCTTGATTTCTCGCGGGCTTTGCGTGCCTTTTTGCGGCAAGCACCTAATGTCATCCTTGTGGGTGAGATTCGTGACCGCGAGACGGCAGAGGTGGCGATTCAGGCTTCATTGACGGGGCATATTGTGTTCTCGACGGTGCACACAAACGATGCGCCGAGTGCCGTTACGCGATTGCTTGATATGGGTGTACCGCCTTTTTTGGTGGCGACATCTCTACAGGGTGTTTTAGCTCAGCGTCTCGTCAGGCGGCTTTGCCCTAAGTGCTCGCGTGAACAGCCTGCCGATGCATTGGCCTGCCAAGTACTCGGTCTCAAAGAGGGCGACACGATGACGGTAGCCAAAGGTTGTGCCCATTGCGGTCGCACAGGCTATTACGGTCGTGTCGGCGTTTTTGAGCGCCTTGAAATGAATGCCGCTCTTCGAGATTCATTGTTCCAAATGGAAAATTCATCAGATTTCCTCAAAAGCGCAACGGGCTCTTCTCGCTATACACCGCTCCTAACCGATGCCATTGCGAAAGCGCGCGCGGGGTTGACATCCGTCTCTGAAGTGCTTCGCGTAACTTCTGTTGACACCATGGCTGGCGTGAGCGCAACCAGTTCTAGCCAAGATGAGGCATCCAACTCATGACACAAGTTCCTTCTACTTCTCCTCTTTTTGCATGGCTCGATGTCGTTGCACAAAGGGGTGCATCCGATTTGCATTTGGCTTCTGGCCGCGTGCCTCGCATCCGTGTTTCTGGTGAGTTGGTCGAGCTCGATGCCGCCTCTCTTGATGCCGCTGCCAGCGAGCAAATTTGCCTTGAGATTGTGCCCGCTGACCGCAAGGCCGACCTCGACGATACGGGTACTTGCGATTTTGCTTTTGAGCATGGCGACGACCGTTATCGCGCGAGTGTTTTTCTGCAGCGCGGCACTTATGCCTTAGTCTGCCGTCGCATTCCCGCACATCGCATGAGCTTTGATGACATCGGCGCGCCGCCAGTTTTGCGTCACATGGCGGGCTTGCCCCGTGGGCTCGTGCTCGTAACTGGCCCAACAGGGTCAGGCAAGACGACAACCTTGGCGACTTTGCTACATGAGGTCAATGTCAATCGCTCGTGCCACATCGTAACTCTCGAAGACCCAATCGAGTTTTATCACAAATCCGAAAAGTCGGTTGTCACGCAACGCGAAGTTGGCTCTGATGTTTCCTCATTTGCCGAGGCCCTTCGTCGCGTTTTGCGCCAAGACCCTGATGTGATTTTGCTCGGCGAAATGCGCGACCTCGAGACAACCGCTGCAGCGATTTCCGCCGCTGAAACGGGCCACCTAGTTTTGGGCACGATGCACACCACGGGTGCAGCACGCACGGTTGATCGCATCGTGGATCAATTCCCGCAAGAGCAGCAAGAGCAGGTGCGCACGCAGTTGGCGATGTCTCTGCAGGCCGTCGTATCGCAGGTGCTTTTACCGCGCGCCGATGGCAAAGGCCGCGTTGCAGCTTTCGAAGTCATGACTCGAAACTCGGCCATTGAAAATCACATTCGTAAGGGCGAGACTTTTAAAATTCAATCCGTAATGCAAACGCAGCGGCGCTTAGGCATGCAGCTCCTTGATGATCATTTATTGCAGCTCGTCCAAGATGGCGTGATTACGGAAGAGGTCGCGATGCGAAATGCTCAAGAACCTCGTGATCTGGCACAACGGCTTGGCGGCTCATCGACTGGGGGCGCACTCTAGCGATGGTTCACGGTGCTCGGCACTTAGGCGATGTACTTCTCGACATGGGAGTGCTCAAGCAAGGCGCATTGCAGGCTGCCCTGGCCGAGCAGCGCCGCACGGGCATTCGCTTGGGTGAATTGCTTGTCGAGCGCAAAGCAATTAATACAGAGCAGCTTTCTCAAGCCTTGGCCGAGCAACAAGGCTTAGAGTGGGTGAGCCGCGCCGATTTGCAACCCGAGGCTGAGGCTTTGGCGGCTGTCGATGCGTCCACAGCGCGCGCTTTTGGCGCATTGCCGCTCTCTCTCAAAGGCGGCGTGTTGCGTATTGCGGTTTCCGACACCAGCATGCTTCCGCTACTTGGCGACTTGACGACTCTCGCTGGCGTTACGCCGCAGCCCGTCCTCGCCGAAATTGAGGCTTTGGCTGATGCCGTCCGTGATGCATACCAAAATCTGGCTGACGCGCGTGCCGAAGCCGAGCAGATGGTCGATGGCGCCGAGGCCGCTCCAATCGTTAAATTGCTCGAGTCTATTTTGACTCGTGCTGTACGCGATGGCGCGGCAGATGTCCATTTTGAGCCTTATTCGGGCGGTTTCCGCATTCGCATGCGCGTCGATGGTGTTTTATTTGAGATTGACCCGCCTCCCGCGCACTTGGCTCGCGCCTTGGTTTCTCGAATTAAGGTGATGGCCAATCTTGATATTTCCGAAACTCGCATGCCGCAAGATGGGCGTGTTGAGATGACCGTCGATAATTGCATCGTTGATCTGCGCGTGTCCACCGTGCCCACAACAGGGGGCGAAAGTGTGGTTCTGCGAATTCTCGATCGTCGTAATTTGCAGCTCGACCTCGGCAAACTCGGGCTTGAACAAGGCGAGCAAGATGAGTTAATGCGTTTTGTACAACGCCCACACGGCATCGTTTTGGTGACTGGGCCAACGGGGTCGGGCAAGACAACGACTCTTTACAGTCTGCTTTCACAGGTCAATACAGATGATCGCAAAATCCTTACCGTGGAAGACCCCGTTGAGTACGACCTCGACGGCATTGTGCAAATTCCAGTGCGTGATGATATTGGCGTTTCTTATGCGCGCGTCTTGCGCACGATGTTGCGCCAAGACCCTGACATCATTTTGGTGGGTGAAATCCGTGACCCTGAAACCGCTCAAATTGCGGTTGAGGCCTCGCTAACGGGCCATTTGGTGCTTTCGACTTTGCACACTAATGATGCTGCTTCCACGGTTACGCGCATGGTCGATCTTGGGGTTGAGCCATTCATGTTGGCTGCCACTCTCGAGGGCATCGTGGCGCAACGGCTGATTCGTTGCATTTGCAAGCAATGCTCTGAGCCCACTCAGCCATCCGCCAAGGTGCTGGCTCTGGCTGGCCTTTCAAACGGAGATGGCTTTTCAAAGGGGCGCGGCTGCGAGGCCTGTCACTTTACGGGTTATTCGGGGCGACAAGCTATTTTTGAAATCATGCCTTTTGATGGCGACTTCAAAGATAAATTCCTTGCCGAGCCGAGCACTCATGCATTGCAAGCTCTCGCTCGAGAGCGCAAGATGCAATCCCTTCGCGAGCGCGGCTTGGCCTTGGCTCGCACCGGCGTGACGACTCTTGATGAAATCGTGCACGGAACACAAGACGACGACTCTTAATTTTCATGGCCCGCATTCAGCGCAATATTTCTGCTTCTCGCCCATCTTCCCGCTCTTCAGCGGGCGAGCCAAGCGGTGCATCTTCGCCTCGTCGAGGCCGCAAAGTGCCTCTTAAGCATTTGGTGCGGTTTACGCGTCTCTTGGCTACGCTGACAGAGGCGGGCCTTCCTGTTTTGCGCAACCTGCGTATTTTGGCGGATCAATGGCCAGAGGGGCGTTTCCGCGATAGCATCCTTGATAGTGCCGACATGGTCGAAGAGGGGCAAACGATGTCTGATGCGCTCGCTCAAAACCCAGATGTTTTTGATGAGCTGTTCGTCAACATGGCACGAGCCGGCGAAGCGGGTGGTGTCCTTGATGCCGTTTTATCTCGCTTGGCTGATTTCCTCGAACGCAGTCAGTCTATGCGTGATCGCACGCGTGGGGCTTTGGCTTACCCACTCGTGATTTTTGTGGTTGCAATTGGTGTGGTGGCGGGCTTGATGGGCTTTGTTATTCCTAAATTTTCTGAGCTTTACGCCGACATGAATTTAGAGCTGCCTGGCATTACGCAGGCGCTGATTGACATGAGCGACACTTTTAAGGCCTATTGGTATTTGTTCTTAGGGTTACCTGCATCCCTCGTTTTCCTTTATAAGTTTTTCTATTCTCGATCCTTTGGTTTTCGTTACAAGATGCACGCGCTTTTGCTGCGCGTTCCCATTGCGGGGCATTTGACTGAGATCGGTCAGGTTACGCGGTTTGCATCGACATTCGGCACCTTGGTGGCTAGTGGTGTGCCGCATTTGCGAGCTTTTGACATTCTTTCAGGTGCTCTCGACAACGAGGTTTACCGCGAGGCCGTGGAAGACATCCGTGAAGAGGTGCGTGAGGGCGAAAGCATTGCGTCCGCCATGAGTGGCACGGGGCGATTTGATGATGTGGTTGTTTCAATGGTCGAAGTCGGCGAAGAAACGGGTGAGCTCGATCGCATGTGTCTACGCATCGGCAAAAGCTACGAAGAAGACCACACGCGCGCACTCGACATCATGCTCAAAATGATTGAGCCAGCCATGCTGATTGTGATGGCCGGCGCAGTGGGTTCGATTGCATTCGCGATTTTCTTGCCGTTGTTCAAGCTCCTCGAAGAGTTCGGGCAGGGGATGTAGTTGCTCTCGCGCATTTCTCTTCGAGTTAGGCTTGGCCTTCTGCTACTCGCAGGGAATTTGCTCGTCTTAGGCGCACTCGCGATGTGGGTGAGTCTAGATGAACAGCAAAGCCAGGCCGAGATGCATCAGCGTCGGCAGAGAATCGAAAAATCGGTCACCGATCGTTTCGCCCAAAATTTTGCAATTGAGCGTGCCGGTGATTTGGCCGAAATGTTGCGCTGGCCGCTCTGGTCTGAATTCGAAGAAGCTTTAATCCTCGATACCAGAGTGCTCGAGCTTGATGGGGAAGTCGTCCCGGTGGGTACATTTTTAAATCCAATGGGAAGCCGATTCCGTGCGGCTGATTTTCCCATGAAAGAAATCACGCGCGCTTTGGCTTTGGCGGGTCGAGAGTCTCGAACGGTTGCAGCGGCCGGCGGCTTGGCGATTCCACTTTTGATGCACAAACCGTTTAGCTCAGACCGGTCGATTTGGGGTGGTGCTTGGGTGCGATTGCCGCCATTGCCCGTTTCGATTCCACTCTCTGCGCGCATCATGATGGCCGCTGGCATGGCGTCTTTGCTCGGAGCGGTGTTGCTGTTTTTTGGGCTGCAACGCTCTGTTTTGCGCCCCGTTGAAAACATAATCGAAGAGGTGCATTCTTTTTCCGGCGGTGGCCTTCCCCAACTAAGCGCCGCTGGCGATTCGGCCGAGATGAAAAACCTCGCGGCTTCTCTGTTTGAAATGATGAATCGTATTCACGGGTTTCAAGGTGACCTTCAAGACGAGGCGCAAAGAGCCAGTGCCCGTGCGCAAACCGCCGAACGCCGTGCGGCTCAGCAAGAGCGGCTCGCGGCAATGGGTACTCTCGCGGCTGGTCTCGCACATGAAATCAACTCGCCTTTGGCGGGGGCGCTGCAGGGGCTCGAAACACTGCGCCGGGAAGCCAAAAGTGAGCGTGCGACACGGCATGGTGACTTAACTGCTGAGGCCTTACAACGCATCGCTCAATTGGTGCAACGGCTATTGCAGCTAGCACCTTCTCAAATCGAAACGGGCGAAGTTTGCCTGCAAGATGTATTGCAAGATTTGCCTATTTTTCTTGAGTCGCGCTTGAGTCGGCACCGGCTAGAGATTCAAACCCCATCCGAACCCGTCACGCTTGCCATGCCGCGCGGAGACTTTTTCCCAGTCTGCCTGAACTTGGTGCAAAATGCTTTAGATGCTCTAGACACTTGGCCGGATGGTCGAGAGGGGTGCGTCACAATCGGGGTGGACTTCCCCACGCTCGATTTTGTCCGCGTTACGATTCGTGATGACGGCCCTGGGGCGCCCGAAGAGTTGCTCGCCCATTTGCTTGAGCCTTTTGTCTCAGGTAAAGAACCGGGTGCTGGCACAGGGCTTGGCCTTTCTCTTGCGCATTCTGTCATCTCCCAAATAGGTGGCGAGCTCTCGGCAAGCAACCTGCCAGAAGGTGGTTTCGAAGTCTTGCTCGATTTGCCTCGCGTAAATCACCCCTCGAGTTGATGCCCTTCCTGACACCCTTCGCGCTCCTAGTTTTCTCCGCGTTTTTCTCGGGTGCTGAAGCGGCGCTTTTTACGCTGGCGACGACTGAAGATAAACAGGATCTTCCTCGACCGGCACAACAACTTTTGCGCGATCGTCCTGGTGCTTTGGCCACAATTTTGGTGGCAAATCTTGCGGTTAATCTTTCCTTCTTTGCCGCTGCTGCCTATAGCGCGCGGGATTTAGAGGGCGCATCAGCACTGGCTGTTCACGCCGGAGCCGTTTTGCTTCTCGTCGTTTTCGGCGAGATTTTGCCCAAAATATGGGGTCACCGTAACCCACGCCCAGCGGCCTACCTTTTCCTGCCTCCCACGACTTTGCTTCACGCAATCGGCGGCCCGCTCTTTCGCCGTTTGGCCTCTTTCGGGCCTCTTGTCGCCGTTGATGAGCCGGCGCTTGATTCTGAAGCCGCCAGCCAGTTGCTCGACGGCACAGACGATTCTCTGTTGCCCGAAGCCGAGCGAGGGCTTTTGCGCCAAGTCCTAGAGCTGGGCGAATTGCGTGCTGGTGCCTTGCGACGCCCCATCGCCCGCACAAGCGTCGTTTCTGAGACGCAATCGCTGTCGGAAGCGCGCGCCTTTCTCCAACAAGAAGAGCGCACTTGGGCACCTGTAACAGATGCCTCGGGTGATATTCAGGGCATCCTTGATCTGGCTCGGCTTCCCCAGGGCGAAACAGTGGCGGATGTCATGCGCCCTGTCCCGATCTTGCCTGAAGTCGCACCTGTGGCCAATGGCATTCATCTTCTTCGCCGCACAGGCGCACCTTTTGTATTGCTCGTAGATGAATACGGAGAAAACGCGGGCATCATTGAGCGTGGGCGTTGGGCCGACACTTTGCTTGATCGGATGCCTGCACCGCAACCCGGTGACCTACCCGCAATGATTCCGCTAGGAGGCAAACGCTGGTTTGTGGACGGCTTGCTTCCGTTGCATGCATTCCGAGATTCTTTCGGCGACCCTGGTGATGCCGACCCTCGTGTTGACACTCTTGCTGGCTTGCTTCACGAGCATCTTGGTCGTTTACCCGAAGCCGACGACACTATCCAAATTGGCCCTGCTGCCGGGCCGCGCTTTCAATTGCGTGTCGTTCGCCTAGATGGCGCTAGGGTGGCTTTGCTTGAAGTGACGGCTCTCGATTTCAAACCCTCAACAAACGAGACCGGGTGAGCGCTTTCATCCTATTGATTGTTGCTTTGGCGGCTTCCGCATTATTCGCAGGTGCCGAAACCGCCTATTACGGCATGAACCCACTCCGTTTGCGGCACCGCGCGAAGAGTTCAAAAAATGCGACTCTCTTGCAGAGCGTTGTGAAATCGCCCGAAGGATTTTTGGCGACCCTGCTCATTGGCAACAACATCGCCAACGACATCGTGATTCAAATGGGAGTGGCTCTCTTAGTTGGGATGGGCGTAACGCACCCCGAGGCTTGGGTGCCGTTGTGCCTTACTCCATTAGTCTTCCTTTTCGGGGAAGCCTGGCCAAAGCAGTGGATGATGGCCTCGCCTCTGCCCCGTTTGCTTTTGACCACGCCACTGCTGGCTCTTGCGCGCACGATTCTCTGGCCGATTGCTTTCCCAATAGCACTTCTTGCAAGCCTCTTGACGAAAGGGGAGCCCTCCTCATGGGTGGGGCGCCGCCACTTCGCCGCTTTGCTCCGTCAAGGTGCCGCATCAGACCTTGGTGAGGCCTCCGCACTTGGGGCCGCAGCTCGTGCGCTTGAGACACCGGGTAAAGGCGTCCGTAACTTTTTGCGAAAGGATTTAGTCATGCTTCCTCCTGATCTTTCTCTCGACGCTGCTCAGCAGCATTTGAGTCAGACCCAAGATGGCCTTGCTCTCATTCAGCGAGAAGGTCAGCCGCCTCTGCTGCTTGAGGCTTCGCGTCTTGTCCACGCTGCAGCGGGTGCATCGCCAAGTCAGCTCGCTCGCTCGATGCCCGTGTTGACAGGCGACCTCGACCTCGCGGCTATTTTGGTTTTCCTACAAGATGCTGGAACGTCCCGCACTTGGGTAGTCGAGCCAGGCCAGTGGGAGGGCCTTTTTGATTTAGAGCACGCCCTCGATTTTTTGCTCGAGCCCCCTGACGCCCGAACTCTATAAAATAGCCCCGTGCGTCATTTCTCTACTCTCATCCTTGCCGCTGTTTTGGGCGCGGCCCTCTGGCAAATGGTCTCTCCGCAGCCAGTCCAGGCGCAGTCAGCCGCTACAGGTTCGCGCTTTCTTGCCGTAACGGGTCCTTACATGGACGGCGTCTCTCTTCTTTATGTCATTGACCAAGAAACCTCTCGTTTGGCTGTTTATCAGGGGCGTGGTGGTGGGGCAAGTGCCCGAGAGATCGTTTTGATTGGGGTGCGCAACATCGGCTTCGATGTCCAACTCGATGCTTTTAACGATGAATCTGAGTACTCTTATCAAGATTTGCTCAAGCAATTCAGCCGGCAAGCTAAGACAAAGTAAAACGCAACTGCACAAGGGGGCGTGGTTCTCGTATCCTGTGTGCCTGCGGCAATTCGCCCTTCCCTGAAACTTAGACACGAAATCTCCCGTGAGCGACAGCGACTTCTTCTCTTTTGAAAATGCCCTCGACCAACTTGAGCTCGAGGCCGATGACCTTAAACGCCTGATTTCTGCAGGTGAAATTCGCGCATTCCGCGAAGGCTCCAAAATGCGCCTCCGCACGGAAGATGTGCAACGAGTCGCCGGCGAGCTTGGCATTGAAACCGTTACCGAAGCCGAGTCTGGCGAGGTCCTTGAGGTCGAAGAAGTTCTCTTCACCGAGGCCGCCGAAGACGACGGCATGGTCACCACCCAGCTTTCCGAAGAAGACACTCTTCTCGATAGCGCACTCGAAGAGCTTGAGGTTGAGCCTGAAGCGCCAGCAGCGTCTGCAACGGTTAAGTCGTCTGCAACAGCTACTAAGCGCGGTGCAGCTTCACGCAGTCGTGTCCAAGAATCAGAAGAAGCCGCGGTTGATTCACCTGCAATGATTGGTGTATCCATCCTCACGACTTTGCTTCTGATTTTCCTTGGTATCCCGGCTGCTCTCGGCATGGCTGAATCTCGCGGAAGCGGCATGATTCAGAGCATCGTCGATATGGTCTGGTCCGCAAATTAACTCAAGTGAAGCGCGCCTTTCTTTTGGTGTGCGTGGGTCTGGCATCTTGCCAGGTACCGACGCAGGCCCCAGATGCTGATTTTGTTGCGGCCCTAGATGACCTCAAGCTCTATCAAGCTGAGCTTGAAGATGAAAATGGTCGTTTGCAAAGCCAGATTGTTTCTTTGCAGGTTGACCTTGAGATGGCGCGTGCGGATCAGGCACATGCTGCAACGGCTGATCTTGAAGCGGCTTTCCGCGAGCTTCAAAATTCTGTTGCTGGGTTGGCTAGCTCGGGCGGAGTCGAATTCGTCGATGGCCCTGATGGCCCGCTCATCCGCATTAGTGACCATGTTTTGTTCGCTTCGGGTAGCGTTAAGACTTCCATCAATGGTGAGGCTCTACTGCGTTCGCTGGCTCCTGATCTGTTGACCTTGGGTGCGGCTTTTCGCGTTGAGGGCCACACTGACAATGTCCCTGTTAAGGCTCGCGCCAAGCAATTCCCGCATGGCAATTTGCAGCTGAGCGCGCGTCGCGCCGTTGAAGTCGCTGCGATTTTGCTGGCCGCTGGTTTGCCTGCTGAAGCTTTAACTGTTATGGGCTTTGGTGAGCATCGGCCGCTTGTCTCAAACGACACCAAAGAAAATCGTGCACGCAATCGTCGTGTAGAGATCGCAGTCATTCAGGCCGGCGGTGCCACTCAGTGAGCTTCCGCTTTGGCTCTCGCTTTACGGCGGCCGCCTTGTTGGCGGCCGCCGTCTGCGCTTGTGGGGGCGGCCTCACCCCAACCGCGCCTGCCGACCACGCGGGTTTGCTTTTGCAAGACTTCTTTCTGGCCCCACCTCTAAAAAGCAACGGCTCCATTCTGCTTTGCCAGCGTTTTGAAGTGACTCGCCGCGAATACTTGGCTGATGATTCAGGCGATGCCGAGCTGCCCGCTGTCTTAATGAACCACCTTGAGGCGCTTGCTTGGGCGCAAGCTCATGGCTTGCGTCTCCCGACGGCTCAAGAGTGGTTGCACCTTTCTTCTATTGGCGAGGGCGCGATTGCTTCGCCAGCTTCGTTGGCGCCTGTGGGCTCACGCAACACCCTTGAGCTCGGATTGGGCCGTGTCTTGCCCGTGGGCGTTTTTGAAAAAGGGCGCACGCCTCTTGGCGGTTACGACTTCTTCGGCAATGTCTGGGAATGGACAAATTCCTCTGATTCCAATGACCTGGCAATTGCCTGTGGCGGTTCTTTCGCGTCATGGTCGGTTGGTACAGATTGGCTCGAGCAACGCCGCCTCGAGCCCCAAGAGTCTGCATCAGATTTGGGTTTCCGCTGCGTGGCAGATGCCGCCCCTTACCTCATGCGCGACTGGCAGCGGCACGCGTCTCTTACACCTGCTTTGGCGCAAGAGTTCCGCGACTCCATCCTGCTCTGGAAGCCCACTCTTCGGCAACGCTTGGCCACTGAGCTGCAGCGACTCGAAGCCCCACCTGAATGGGTCGCTTTGTTGAAGATACCAAGTGGCCTAAATGAGGCGTCGCCGTGAAGATTGGCGACTTAAAGGCCATGCTGCAATCGCGCGGCTTGGCCCCGAGTCATCGCTTGGGGCAAAACTTCCTAGTTGACCCTGCATTGCTTGAAGCCATCCCGCGAGATGCAGGCGTGAAGCCTGGCGAGCGTGTCTTGGAGGTCGGCCCAGGTGCGGGCGCATTGACCGAATCTTTGCTGGCCGCTGGCGCAAAACTTCTCGCGGTCGAGCTCGATCACGGTCTTGCCGATTATTTGCGTGAACGGTTTGCGACTGAGCTCGAGTCTGGGCAATTTCAATTGGTCGAAGGCGACGCTCTTGGCCCGCATGAGACTTTTCATTCTCAAGTCGAGTCGTGGTGGGTTGATGGGCCAGCTCCCCGACTCGTGGCCAACTTACCTTATGCGATTTCTGGGCCTTTCTTGGGGCGCCTCGTGGGCAGGCCTCAGCTTGGGGCGACTTTGCTATTGCAGCGCGAGGTGGCCGAAAAGGCCGCCTTCCAAGGCGGCGCGAAAAACGCAGGTCCACTCCCGATTCGTTTGGGTTTGTTTTTCCATGTCAAGATGGGGCGTCGCTTGCCACCCGAGGTTTTCTGGCCGCGGCCCAAAATCAGCTCGGCCTTTTTGCACCTTGAGCCAAGGGCCGATGCGCCATCAGCCTCAATAGACGCTAGCCTTAAAGCGATTCTTCAGCTTGGCTTTGGGCAACGACGCAAGGCTCTGCTCTCTCGTTTACGCAAGGTGCACCCACTCGCCGCCGAGGCCTTGAGCGATGCTGGCGTCGATTCGACCGCCCGCCCAGAAGTCGTCCCTGCAGCACTTTGGCTGGCTGCGGCAGAAGCCGATAGCATGGGGCGCTCGTCTTTCTCCGAGGCGTAAATCATGGCCGAACTCGATACCTTTATTCAGCAGCTCAAAGACCGTCTCTCAATCGACGAGGTCGTTGCGCGCACGGTTGCTTTGACACGCAAGGGCAACCGCTTGTGGGGGCTATGCCCGTTCCACGCTGAGAAGACCCCTTCCTTCACGGTTAAGCCTGACGATGGTTTTTTTAAGTGTTTCGGTTGTGGCAAAGGTGGCGACCACATCACTTTCGTACGCGAGACTGAGGGCTTGAGTTTTCCTGAGACTTTGCGCTTGCTCGGTGATTTGGCTGGCATGGATTTGCCCGCTGGCGTTTTTCAAGGTGAGCGTTCCGACCCTGGCGTAAGAGAGATGGCCCGCGAGGCTTTGGCTATTGCTCGGGTAGCCTACGAAGAAGCCCTCCGCTCGCCCGAAGCAGAAGGCGCTCGCGAGTACTTAAAGGGTCGAGGTGTTTCAGGCGAGATGGCAAAGACTTTCGGCTTGGGTTGGGCCCCACGAGAGCGAGGCTGGATGGGGCGCATCCTGCAGCAAAGAAAAGTAACTCTAGAAGGTGCCGTTGCCGCGGGCTTGATGTTTGAGCCTGATGGGGGTGGTGCACCCAAAGATCGATTCTGGGAGCGCTTGATGTTCCCAATCCGTGATTCCGGCGGTCGGACGCTTGGCTTTAGCGCGCGTTATTTACCTGGGTCTTTTGCTCAAGAAAAGGGCATGGGCAAATATGTAAACTCGCCCGAGGGGCCTCTATTCCCGAAAAGGCGCATTCTTTACGGGATTGACCTCTTGCCGCAAGGCCTCCGTGACCGACCCGATTTGCCTCTGGTTTTGTGTGAGGGCAATTTAGATGTGGTTTTGTTACACCAGATTGGTTTGGTGACAACCGTCGCGGCTTTAGGCACGGCTTTTTCAGCGGATCACGCTCGTCGCATTAAGAGGTTGCTTGATGGGCGCACGGCTGAGGGCGTCCCTAAACATGTTGTTTTGCTCCTTGATTCAGATATTGCGGGTCGAAAAGCCGCTGCGGCTGCAGGCCGAGTCTTGATTGCCGAGGGGGTTGATGTGCGCGTTTCTTTGCTCCCAGATGGCGCTGACCCCGCCGACATGATTACCTCCGGAGAAAGCGCCGAACTTCTCCAACGCGTTACAAAATCAAGGGATATACTCGAATGGCGTCTGCAAGCTTGGGTTCAAAAAGATGATTTCAAGATTCCAGCGGTCGTCAACCGAGCTGCTGAAGAGGCCGCCGAGTGGATATCAACCACTCTAAGTCCTGTTCTGGCAGAGGGTTGGCTTCGCATGGCATCAAGTCAACTAGGTGTTTCCGAACAGGCCCTCCGCCACATGATTCGCTCTGACTCGGGCTCTCCCCCCGTCCCACAGCAATCTCGTGGTGGGCATCCCTCATCCTCCCTCAACCCATCTGCTGAGATTCTCGTCCAAAATGAGCGTGAAATAGTCGCTGCTCTGCTTTCCGATCCAAGCGCCTGGCCGCTTTACCGAGAGATCCTTGATTTTATGGAATTTTCTGATTCCATAGCCCAAAAGGTCTTCCTCTGGTGTAAAGATTGCCGCAAAAATGGTAAAATGTCAGGCTTGGAATTGGCAATGCTTGCCTTCTCTGACGATGGCGTCCTCGCCTGGCTTGATGAGATTAGGCTCTTGGTTTTCCCCGACCCAGCTCGGGCCCTTGAGCGTTCTCTCGCAGCCCTTCCCGCAAACCGGGAACGCGCCCGTCAAGAAGCCCGCCCTGCACATTCTGAGAGCATCACCGACGCCGATTTGCGCGCTATGCAGCGCAAAATCACGCTTCACCCTGATGACGAGGTCCTTTGATTTCCATTCCGCATGTTCGACACAAAACTAGACAAAAAAACTGAAAAGGCTCTTGACCAATTGGTTGAGACTGCCGTCTCTATGGGCGGCTTGCCCTTCGCTGAATTCCAAAAGGCATTGCCTGATTCCGCGGGTGACATCCTTGTGCTCTCTGTTCTCATGGATCGCCTCGACGAGGTTGGCGCTTCTCTTGATGGCTCATCGGGTGCAACCGAAGAGGTCGAGGTCTTGGGTGCTCCGGTGCCTGTTTCGGCAAAGCCAGTGGTGGCACAGTCGACCCGTGGTGGTGCGCGCGCTTCGCAGCCCGTCCTTGAAAAAATTGACGACCCTGTGCGCATGTATCTCACCCAGATGGGCGAGATTCCGCTTTTGACGCGCGAAGAAGAAATCAACTACGCGAAAAAAACAGAAGTTACGCGCAAGATTTTCCGAAGGCTCGCGCTTGAGTCTGGTCTCTTGCACGATGAGGTTCTTGAAAACCTCCGTCAAGTCCGTGACCAAGAAAAGCCTTTTGACCGCACTCTTAAAGTTAACCCGAGTGCCCAGGCTAATTCATCTCACGCAGTGATTCACCCTTCTACGCGCCGCTTGAAAAAGCAGGCCGCCGAAGAGGGTGCCGAAGAGGGTACCTCGTCTAATATCGACGGTGGCGCCGGTTATGAGCTCACCAAACAAGACCTAGAGCAGCGCTTGGGCTCTCATTACGATGACATTAAAGAGCTCAGTACCGTGTCGATGGTGGGCTACGAGATTTTTCTCGATTCCAAGTTGACCAAAGAAGAGCGCATTGTGTTTCATCGCAATTTGCGCGCTCGCAAGCGGCGCATGGCTTTGATGACAGAAGAGTTGCACTTCCAAGTCAATGTTGTGCAAGATCTCATCGAGATTTTGCTCTCGCGTCACCGCGACTGGATCCGCCTGCGCGCGAATATCAACAGTTTCCCGCCACAGCGGAAACGCACCAAAGCTGGCAAAGCTGAGTGGCAAGAGCTTCTCGCTAAAGATCGCGCCTGGGAAGTAAAGGCCCTTGAGCCATGGGAATCATTCAGTCACCGCATGGTGCGCTTGCATGAGTCTCTCGATGCCTACGAAGAGGGCAAAAAAGCACTTTCGTCTGGTAACCTGCGCTTGGTCGTTTCGATTGCCAAGAAATACCGCAACCGCGGTCTGTCTTTCCTTGATTTGATTCAAGAGGGCAACACGGGCTTAATGAAGGCCGTCGAGAAATACGAATACCGCCGCGGCTATAAGTTTTCGACTTACGCCACCTGGTGGATTCGCCAAGCCATTACACGCTCGATTGCTGACCAGGCACGCACGATTCGCGTCCCGGTTCATATGATCGAGACGATGTCTAAGTTGCGTGCGGTTCAAAAGCGTTTGCTTCAATCGATGGGGCGCGAGCCAAGCATCGACGAGATGGCTGAAGCCGCTGAGATTACATCCGAAGAGGCGCACCGTGTCATGAAGATTGCGCGGCATCCGATTTCGCTTGATCGCCCAATTGGTGATTCCGAAGACAGCTACTTTGGTGATTTCATCGAAGACGAAACTTCCGACAACCCGGTTGAGCGGGCCGGCCAAGAGATGCTTAAAGAGCGTATTGGTGAGGTCCTCGATTCTCTGACTTTCCGTGAGCGTGAAATCATCAAGTTGCGTTATGGCATCGGCGATGGGTTCACCTACACCCTCGAAGAGGTCGGTCGTATCTTCCGCGTAACGCGCGAGCGCGTACGCCAAATTGAGGCAAAAGCCGTGCGTAAGTTGCAGCACCCGATTCGTGCTCGCAAGTTGGCCGGTTTCCTCGAAGGCGTTTCTTAGCCTTCTAACCAAATTTTGTGGCTCGCATGAACGATACCTTAAAAACCCTCGTACGAGCCCAATGGTGCCAGCGCCGTGTCCTTGTCGTGCAACGGCGGGCCGATTCTCTGCCCGGCGAGTTAAAAGAGCGTGTCGAGGCTGCTCAGACTCATCGTGACGCACTTGCCCAAGCCGAGGCAGAGCGAGACGATGCCGTCCGCCGCGTTGAGAGCTTGATTGCAGGTTGTGCCTCGAAGACCGAAGAGCGTGAACAACTTGACCTTGAGGCACGCGAAACAAGCAACGCAACTTCTCGCCAGATTTTGCAGCACAAGGCGCGCGAAATTGGCAATCAGATGGCGCGTGACGATAGTGATCTGATACGGGCCAAAGATCGTGTGGTGGCCTGCGAAGATGTGCTTTATGAGCATCGCGGCGTGTTGTCCGAGCTTGACCGCGATTTGGCTGAATTTCGAGCAACAGTCGCTACCGACGGCGATGATTTCGGCAAAGACCTTGCCCAATTGCAAATCGATCTCGCGCAAGAGATCGCGCTCATTCCGATTGAGTTTCGCGCTGACTATGAGCGGGCAACTGCCGCCCGAAAAGGCCGAGGCGTCGTTGCTTTAAATGGGGCAGCATGCGGTGGTTGTGGCACAAATTTAAGCCCCAACCAAGTCAACCAGATTTTGCCCAGTCGAGTGGTGGTTCGTTGCCCCTCCTGTGCGCGTTTTCTGGTCTCGCGCGACATCTGGAATGCCGAAATCAAATTCATGGAGCGCCGCTAAACTAGGCGCCTCATGTTGGCACTCACTGCACTTCTTCTCGCTCTTCCTCAACCCGCTCAAGAATCTCTGCAAGGCCAATTGCCTAAGCAAGATTTGGGGGTTACGGCCTTCCTCGAGGCACATCCTGATTGGGATGGCCGCGGTATTCGGGTGGCTGTGCTCGATACGGGCATTGACCCGGGGCATCCGTTCTTGCAGACCACTCCTGATGGTCGTCGCAAGATTATTGATTGGTACGATGCCACAACCGATGGCCGCCTCGCCACATTGGCGGAAGCCGAGGCCGACTCTGATGGCCGCTTGATTGGCCTGTCGGGTCGTTTGCTTGACTTAGGTCAACACGCTGCATCGGGTCGGGTTTACCACATGGCTCGGATCGACGCTCACTTTTTGCCGGGTGATTTGCGCCACCGCATCGAGGGCAAACGCCAAGAAAAATGGCAAGAGCACTCTCGTGATTACGACGAAGCCTTCCAGCGCTTAGAGGCTGAGGGTGGCGAGCTCGACGAAGATTCTCTTTCTGAAACCGAGGCGCAGCGCCGCTGGTCTTCCTTTGACGATGATGGCCCGGTCTACGATTTGTTGACTTGGAAGCAAGGCGACGATTGGTTTGTCGTGGTCGATAACGATCAAGACGGCGATCTTGGTGAAGAGCCAGCACTTGGTCAATTCCGCTCGACAGGCGATTGGGCCACGCTCGGCGATGAGGCACTCCTTAATTACTGTGTTTCCGTCGAAGACGACGGTGCGCGTGTTCAATTTTTCTTTGACACTCACGGCCACGGCACTCATGTCGCGGGCATCATCGGTGCTTACCAAGGCCCTGAAGGCCGCATGAACGGTATCGCTCCAGGTGTTGAGTTCGTCTCCATCAAAGTGGGCGACGGCAAATTCGGTGGCTCGACTTACGGCGCGTCCATTTCCAAGGCGATTGATTACGCTGTCGAAATGGGCTGTCAGGTCGCCAACATTTCATTTGGCGGCCCGAGTTTTTATGCCGATGGCCTTGAGCCTGGTGGGTGGGTCATTGAAGAGGCCACCAAGCGCGGCTTGATGGTCGTGACTTCCGCAGGCAATGAGGGGCCCGCACTCAGCACGGTCGGTGCGCCTGGTACAAACGAGTGGGCAATTTCGGTTGCGGCAGCTGTTTGGCCTGACACAGCAAAGGTCAATTACTCTGCACTCAATCCAGCCGCTCCATTGCTTTTTGACTTTTCAAGCCGTGGCCCGCTTCCAACGGGCTCTATCGGTATTGATTTTGCCGCACCTGGTGCAGCTCTTTCCACCCTTCCTTCATGGGGCCTTTCTAAAGGCGAAAACTGGAATGGCACTTCGATGTCAGCTCCACAACTTTCTGGTTTCATAGCTCTTATGCGCTGCGCCGCCCGCGCCGAAGGCATGAGTGATTCGCCCGCCCGCATGGAGCGCGCGATGCGTTTGGGTGCCAGCGTCTTTGCCGGCTCAACTTGGGTTGAGCATGGGCATGGCTTCCCGATGGCTATCCCGACTCTTGAAGCGATGCGCACACTCGAAAAGGTGGCTGTCGATGACCGCCGTTTCAAAATCCAAACGGCCAACCCCTTTGGTGTTGGTTCAGGTATTTATCATCGCGGTCTAGCTTCACTGGCGCCATTTGAGCAAGCTCTTTTTGTTGAGCCACTTTTTAATAAAGACGCGACAAACGCAGAGAAAGCTAACTTTCTGCGCAGTTTCCGTTTAGTCTCTGAGTCTGATTGGGTGGAAGTGCCCGATGGTTTTTATTGTGCAAGTGCGGGCAATCGCATTACGGCGCGCATCCACCCAGCGACTTTGGGGCATGGTTTGCATGTCACGCGCATCTTGGCTTTTGATGCAGATAAGCCAGACTCGGTTGGCCCTGATTTCATTATCCCCGTGTCGATTGTTGTGCCGATGGTTTCCGTCCCTGCGACCGACCACATGACTGTGCGCCATTTCCCGATGCAGCCTGGTCAAGTCGATCGCAGCTTTGCTTATGTCCCGATGGGGGCTACGCGCGTTGCCGTGACGACTCGGCAAATGACACCGGGCCGCAATGAGTATCGCCCCGGCGCTGGCTCTGTGAGTGGCTTCACCTATGCCGAAGACCGCCAAACGCGGGGTCGTTTCTTTCTCGACGCGGGCGAAGAAAACACAATGGTCGTCCCTTGCGAGCCCGGCACGGTTTTCGAATTCGCGCTCTCGTCGCGTTGGGCCACAAACAAGCCAGCGGATGTCGAGCTTGAGTTTCGTTTCTTGGGCGTTGAGCCTAGCGAGCTTGAAGTCGTTGTACCTGCTGGCCAAGATCTAACGGCCTTAGGTGTGCGCGCGACTCTACGGAAGACATCCTTGTCTGCGTCTGCGTCGGTTGAGGGCGTTGCGATACCGGTTCTGGCTGAGATGGAGATCATCCCCGACCCGATTCGCGCGACTTTGATGGGTGGGCGTGGCCTGTTTTTCGGTATCGTCGAGTGGACCGTTGAAATTCAAGAAGACGGCACGCGCGCGACTCTTTATATGCCACAAAGCATTGAGAGTATTGAGTTGCGCGAAGATTTAGCGCTCGAGGTTTTCGACGCCAACGGCCAGGTCATGAGCCGCGGCATTGTTTATGAGCTTGAGACGCCGATTGACACGCTTGCGGCGGGTTCATACATCTTCCGCCTGACTTACCCATCCGAGGGCATGGAGTCGCTTGAAACTCGCTATGCGGGTGCTGAGGTGCGTTTGCACACGGGTGGCGGGCGCATGAGTGTCAGCACAGACTGGGATGGCGCTCTCGATGGCGGTGGTGGTTCGCGTACACGGGTTCCATTCTTGGGCGCACGCACTTTCTTCTTTGAAGCCCCTGAGCTTGAGCCCCTCCCAGCGGGGCAGTTTTACTTTGGCTCCTGCACTTTGACGCAAGGCGATGATGAGATTCGCGTACTGCCTTTGCGCGTCGAGCGGCCACTTGTGGCGGCTGCAGTGGAAGAGGTCGAGCTTGAAGAAGATGTCGCAGAAGAGACCCCTTCAGTAGATGATTTGACTGATGTTGAAGCTGAAGCGACTGAAGCCAAAGAAGAAGCCGAAGCTGAACCCACCCCACAAGAGGCTTTCGAGGCCGCCAAGGCCGACCCCGAAACCACCGATGTCGAAAGAGTCAAACTCGCACGAGAATGGGCTTCAGCTGAGCCCCTTTCCTGGGATGCAGCGCTATCCGTTCCGCTGGCTTTGGCCACAGGTGGGCTCAAGGCCGATGCATTTCGCGCGGCTTCCTCTTTGCTCACGCAATTCCCTACCCGCGTAGAAGACTTCCTCGCTGCGGCGGTGGCCTGGAATTAACAGGCCTTCCCAATAACGCCCCCGTTTCATTTGAGACTCGCCCTTTGCGGCAATGTTTTCCCCGCGGATAACGCGGCGGAAGTCCTTGCCCAGCTTCGAGGGCCAGTCTCAGCTTGGGCGAAGCGCTTCACCGCACAAAATACTGACGCGCTTCCTGGTTTTGGGCTTTACCTCTCGGCTGTCGCCGCCGCCGAATTTCGAGCTAAGGCCAATCTGCAAGTCGATTTAGCCGACGCCATTTCTCAGGCGGGTGTCTCCGTCTGGACAGCCAACGCTTTCCCTTTTGGCGGTTTCCACGGCGATGTCGTGAAAGAATTGGCTTTTACGCCTGATTGGCGAGACCGATCTCGTTTGCAATTCACTCAAGATGTTGCCGTTGTTTTGGCGGGTTTGATGCCCCGTGGCAGTCGTGGCTCCATCTCAACTTGCCCTTTGGGTTATGGCAACGCCGCAGATTCTCCTGTAAGTTGGCGGCACTTGCACGAGGCGCATGATTTTTTGGCGGAGCTGCGCGAGCGTACAGGCGTGACTTTGGTTTTGGCGATTGAGCCAGAGCCAGATGGTGCTTTTGAGCGAGTCGGCGCCTTGGCCGCTGCGATTGGGCGGCATTTCCCTCAGGGCAATCAGCACATCGGCATTTGCTGGGATTTGTGTCATTCGGCTGTTGTAGGCGAGACGCCATCCGAAGCTATCTCGGCCTTGTTGGCTCACAAGATTCCGCAGGGCAAAATACAGATTTCATCCGCCATGCGACTTGAAGGGCCGCTTTTGCCTCCTGCGCGAGAGGTGCTATCTGGCTTACAAAATGACCCTTGGTTTCACCAAGCCCGCGCCCAAGATGCGGCTCATGGCTCAAAGATGCAATGGCCTGATTTGCCTCAAGCGCTTGCTGACTCATGCGCATCTGACGCCATTCTGTGGCGGGTGCACTGCCATGTGCCGCTTCATCTCGACCAACTCAACGGCGGGTGGCAGACGACTCCGTGGCACGCGGCGGTTGAGCAAGCCACGGCGGCCGGCATGTCCGATTTTGAGTTTGAGACCTACACCTTGCCCCATTTACTTGGCAAGGTCGGGCAAGAGGAGCGTTTGGTCGAAACCCTCTTTGCCGAAAGTCAGGCTTGCGCACGAGTTTTAGGTTTTTTGCCTGTCGGTGATTGACATTCACCGGCATCGACCGTATTCTTTTCGCCCTCATCAGCGGTTTCGCCGCAGGTGAGTCCTCAGGCCCCGTCGTCTAGTCTGGCCTAGGACACCAGGTTTTCATCCTGGCAACAGGGGTTCAAATCCCCTCGGGGTCACCAACATTCAGCCCACCTGCTTTCGAGTAGGTGGGCTTTTTGGCTTTGATGCCGATTTGGGCCTAAGCCAAGGGGTGAGCCTGTTTATATAGCTCGCGCAAGCCCTCAAGAGAGACATGCGTATAGATTTGCGTGCTGCCAAGGCTGGCGTGCCCAAGCAGCTCTTGCACGGTGCGTAAATCCGCACCACGGCGCAGCAGATGTGTCGCAAATGAGTGACGCAATGTGTGTGGGGTGCAAGTCTGAGCAATCCCGGCTCGCAAAAGGCACTTTTCAATCACACGCCGGACGGAGCGGTCTGTCAGGCGATTGCCAAAGCGATTCAGGAAGAGAGCTTCGCGGTCTAATTTTCGGATGGCCTTAGACGCTTGATAATCTTCAAGAGCACGAATGGCAGGTGAGCCGAGCATGCCGAGCCGCTCTTTGCGGCCTTTGCCTTGCAGGCGAACTAAACCGCGCCGAGCGTCAAGATCAAACTCATTAATCGCTACAAGCTCTGAAACACGGCAGCCTGTCGAATACAAGACCTCGAGTAAGGCTCGGTCTCGCAGGCCTTCGGCGTCTTCGGGAGAGGGTGCGGCCAGCAATTCGTCGACCTCATCTTCTTCTAGGAAGCGGGGGAGCTTGCGCTTGGGGCGAGGGCCTCGCAGGGCGGTGGCAGGTGAGCTTTCGATATGCCCACGGTCTTCCATCCAGCGAAAAAAACTGCGCAAAGAAGAGAGGTGGCGAGTCAGCGACGGGCCCGCTAGCCCTCTTTGCGCCAATTCACCTAAAAACAGTCGCAGCCGAGCAGGGCGGATGGACGACGCTTGCGGGAGTGGTTGCTGGCTTTGCTCATCAGTGGAGACTGGAGACGCTTCATCTTTCGAAACGGGCTCTGCGCGCAAGAATTCGAAAAAGCGATCGAGGTCTCTTTTGTAAGCGCGCAAAGTATGAGGGCTCACTTGGCGCACTTCGCGCAAATGGTTGAGCCAATCCTGCCGCGCGGTTTCGAGCGTTTCAGTCATCGCCGTAGCATAATAGAGAGCATGGTGCGGATGATAGTCCTTGAGGAAGTCGAGCGTTCTCAACCCTTGGCTGAGGCGTTGTCGCGCATTCCGCAAGACTTAGCGCCCGTATTACTCGACAGTTCAGATGGCTCGGGCTGGTCGATGTTGGCGTGGGCTCCCGACCGGGTCATTTCTGGCGTGGTCGAGCCACAGCCCAAGCCCCGCGGTGAGTGCCAAACCAATTCTTGGCCGCTCGCGCAGGAAAACCCCGCTGCGTTGCTCCAAAAAGCCACCAAAGGTGAGTCTTGGTCCTGCGATGCCGATTTGCCGATGTTCGGTGGCTGGCTAGGGTGGTTTGGTTTTGCCTGCGGCCATGCTTTTGAAGCTTTTCCCTGGGTCGCACAAGAGCCGTTAGGTTTTCCCGATTATCATTTTGGGCGTTACCGCCGCTGCGTGGTGCAAAACCCCGAGGGGCGAGTTTGGCTTTTGTGGGGGGCATCCAAGGAAACGGTTGATGGCCCCGTCGCTAGCGCTGTTGATGAAGCAATCCAGAAACCCGGCGGTGACGAGTCATCCTCCGAAGTCGCACAGGTGCGCAAGCAGTTTCATGAGTGGGGCTTTTGCGGAACGCCAGGGCGTCCTGAGCGTTGTGATTTTGCACCCACTAAAATCCAAGCCAATGTCGAGCCCCTTGCTTTCCAAGAGGGGGTTTCGACATTGCGCGCCTGGATCGGTCAAGGAGAGCTCTTTCAGGCGAATTACTCCCATTGCATGACCGGCGCCGCTCCCGATGATGCGCGACAGTTTTATCAGCATTTGCGTGCGCAGCAACCCGTTGCATTTTCTGCTTACTGGGAAGATGCTCACGGGCGCGCCCTCCTTTCCTGTTCCCCAGAATTATTTTTAGCCATCGACGGCGACACTCTTGAGACGCGTCCCATCAAAGGTACGGCTCCCCGTGGTGATTCGCCTGAGAGCGATGCGATTGCGCTTGAGTGTCTGCAGCATTCCGAAAAAGAAATCGCCGAGTTGACAATGATTGTTGATATGGCGCGTAATGATCTTGGCCGCATCGCTTCTCTAGGTGGGGTCAGAGTCGTAAGCGCGGGCGAAGTAGAGGCTTTCTCTACCCTCTTTCACCGCACCGCTCGCATCCAGGCCCAATGGGATTCTTCCCAAGGGCTTGCTGCTTTGATGCGCGCGACATTCCCGCCCGCATCCGTTACAGGTGCTCCGAAAGTCCGTGCGCTCCAGGCCATCGCTGAGTTAGAGAAACAGAATCGCGGCCCCTACTGTGGAGCACTCGGATACTGGCTGCCTGGAGCTAAGCCGCGAGGCGCTTTTTCGGTATTGATTCGCACCGCTTTGATTGCCGATCAGCGCCTTGCCCTGCGTGTTGGTGCGGGTATCGTCTGGGATTCAGACCCTAAATCCGAGTGGGAGGAAACTCTACTCAAAGCACGCTATCTCACCAAGCAATGACTCACTCACCCCATTTGCCTTTGTTCGTCCCCTTGACCGGGTTTTCCGCCCAAGCTGGGCTCGACGCTTCTGTGGGTTTGCCGCCTACGATTCCAGGAGTCTTGCTTGGCGAAGGTGTCTTTGAGACTTTCCTCGTAAGAGACGGTGTGCCGACATCTGCATTACGCGCCCACGAAGAGCGGCTTGAGCAGAGCGCGATAGCTTGCGGTTTGGCGAGTGCGGCCCGCCCCAGTTTGGCGGATAGTTTGCCTGCGTTGCTCGCGGTTTTGCCCATGGGCTCGTGGAGGGTGCGTTTCACGGCACTTCGTGGGCATGGCGCTGATTTGTATTGCTACTGGACGGCCACACCGACGACCCAGCCACCGAAAGAAGTCATCGTGCACATCGCACGGCAACGCCACGACCCCAACGACCCACTCGCCTCCGCGAAAACTGTTTCGCGCGTGGGCTCATCGGTTGCGCGCAAAGAAGCCCAAGAGCTTGGTGCTTTTGAAGCCCTCCTAAAGACAACAGATGGCGATTTCGCCGAAGGAACGGTTTCTAACTTATTTGCCGTGATTGACGGAAAACTCATCACACCACCGCTTTCTCGTGGGATCCTGGCAGGTACCACGCGCGAGGCTTTACTCCTCGCATGCGCCGAGGCAGGCATCCCTGCGCAAGAAGCCCCTCTCTTTGAAAAAGAGATCCTCGCAGCAGATGAATTATGGCTCACAAATGCCATCATCGGCGTGTTGCCAATCGTAGCGGTTATTGGGCTTCGGGATGACTTCCCTGGCGCGAGCGGCCGTATGCTTGCCCCCGTTCGCGATGCTTATCTGCAATACCTCGCTTCTTTGTGTTAATCTAGAGTAAAACCATGATGTTGACCGCACTTTTTGCCCTTCTCTTTCCTACTTTTACCGGTTGGGCTGATGTCGTTGCGCCATCTCCCGTCTTTGTTGTTCAGCAAGATGACACCCTTGAGAGCGACATCGATGCGTATCGCGATTTGTTTCGCTACCCCAAAGGCGGCGAAGATAAAGCCATTGAGTTTTTAGATAAATTTTTGCAACGCTATTTGGCCGATGGTGAGCGCTTGCGTGCGATTGCCGATGAAATTGAATTGGGTGTTGAGCCTAAGCAGCAGCGGTTGTTTAAAAAAGAGGTCAAGGAGCTCCAGAAAGAGCAGGGCGATTTGACTGACGAGATTTGGTATTGCTTTAAAAAACGCAAAGACGAAGAAAGCGAAGCCAATCAACGCATGTGGAAAGCCGCTGCCTATGTCTTTGCTCAAATGGGCACTGATGGCGCCGATTACCTAATGAAGGCCTTCGCCGATAAGCGGTTTTCCAGGCTTCCTGACTTGATGGGGCTCTTTATCGAACAAGTCGGCTATACCCACGATTATTCCAAGACAGATACTTTGATCGATCTTCTCGACCACAATCATTTCGTTGTGATTGCAAAAGCGGCGTATGCCCTGTCGCAATTTTCGGGCGCTCCAGGAAAGTTGCGCAAAGAGGCTGTTGGCGTTTTAGTGCGCACCCTTGAGTCGTATCGTAATTCGGCATCCGACAATTTAGAGTCCATGGAAGTCCGCCGTTATCGCCAAACGCGCGAGCCGATTTTGCGTGCATTGACGGCTCTGACGGGTGAATCATTCCGAGAGTCGTTGGCCTGGACGAAATGGTGGAATACCAATCGGAAAAACGCCAAGTACTGGAAAGACAAAGAATAATGTCGCGTCTTTTTTGCCAAGCTGCGGCCACTGCTTTCGCCGTAGCACTTTTTCTTTTGCCGGCTTGCACTGAGACGGCTCAACCCGTCGCGCCGCAAAAGCTCTCAGTCATCCACCGCTCGGCCTGGCTGGGCGAGAACGAGGGCTTGCAGCTCATTGCAGAGACGGTTTCAGCGCCACCTCAAGGCGAGGCTGTTTTGTCTGAGCATGAAGTTCTGTTAAGTCGATTTCAATTGCCTGCTGGCAGTTCTTTAATGCGTTTGCATTTGCTTTGCTCTGACCCGACCCAACTCCTGCACGCAGGTTCTCTTCAATTGCCAGACGGCACGCTATTCCAAGCACTTGGTGCGGCGCCCGCTTCTCTGTCCCGCGCGGATCGCCTGCTCTGGGATACGCTTGCATTGGGTGGCTTAGCTGTAGGCCAGCAAGCCTCGATTGATTCTCACCGCCGCAGTTTTTTGTTGGTTTCCAGTGACTTTCGGCGTCATAAACCCGAAAGCGTAAAGTGGAGCCGTGGCGAGAGCTCGACCACCCTTAGCTATCGCGCCTGGACCGACCGCGAGCGTCAGATTTTCCTAGAAGGCCCACCCTTGCAGCAGCATGACTGACCCCTCATCCAACCCTTTTGATACGCCTCAAGACCCAAACTCGGGTCAGAATTTACCCGTTGCTGGCCAACCGGCTCAAGGCGGGTCCATGTTGCGCTTGCGTGATGTTCAAGTACTGAACCGCTCCTTCAGGCAATTGGCCGAGGTCCAAGAGGCATTGCTCGACCGCCTCGAAGAGCTCGAAAACGAGCGCACTTCACCTCGCCGTTGGCTTATGCCGGCTGTTGCTATTGCCTGCACGGTGTTGGGCATCGGTGCGGCTGCGGTTGCAATGATTCAATATCAAAAGGCGCAGCCGACCATTGAGGTCATCGCGCAGGCACCCGAGATTGTGGTGCAGCCAACCCCCGTTACGATTGAGGTGCCCGATGACCCCGCTCTGCGTGACGCCCTGCAGGCTTTCACTTCAGAAGTCGCCGCCATGCGTCAGGGCCAAGGCAACTTGCAAGAGCAAAACGCTGCACTTGTGTCGAAACTTCTTTCGACAGAAGAAGAAAAAATGGCCCTACTTAGGCGCGTGACGGATTTAGAAGAAAGATTGGTCGAAGCGCCGGGCGATAGCCTCGCTTACACCAACGCTGCTCGCGCAACCAAGCTTAACGACGACAACTCGGCCTCAAACTCGGCCGGCGTTTCATCGGTTCAGTCAAGTGATGACCCCTGGGTCGGTGTTACAAACGGCCTTTTCTCGGCTGACGGCTATCATCGCGTGGCCTTGCGTGAAGCCAAGCGCGTGCCTGATTTGCCTATCCTTCACGATGCCGTTTGGCTTGAGTGGAATTCGGAAGGCATCCTTGATGGTGTGATTCATGCCAAGCGTGTTGAGTTCGCGCTTCAACAAATGACACGCAATTTAGTGGTTACTTTTTTTGAAGGTTCACGCACGCGTAATGGTGCACGAGTGGCTCTTCCAGAAAAAGGTTTACGCCTTGACTTTGCTGATGTTGACCCAAAGCCGTGGTTGAGTCATTGGCCAGCCCTGGCCGTTTCGACTGCCCGAATTAACGGCGCGCGCGAGCCAGGCGTTACGCCTGCAGCGAGTGACCCAGAAACTTTACGCAGGTCTCTTGACACTTTGATGTCGACGCGCCGCGCTTATGGCTATTACCGCCTGGCAGCACTCGGCTCGGTCGATGGTGACATTTTACGCATGGTGCAGATCAACTGGTTTGATGGCGCTGGGCGTTTAATCAAAACAATCGAAGCTGACTCCATGGAAATCCGCATCCATCGCACTGGGTCTGTTGAGCTGCTGCTGCGAGGTGGCGCATTGCTCGAAGGTGGCATGAAGCGGCCCTTCTACGAAGATCGTTTCCGGCTCCATCTCCCGCGTCAACCGCTTGAGCAGTGGCGCGCAACAGGAGTGCCCGTGACTGAGGTGGGCTGATGCCCGATACGCCAGAGATTGACGCGGCGGAAGTCTTATCGGTCTCTGCCGCCATCGAGCTCGCTCAAGATGCACTCGCACTCGCACCCGGCCGGATTTGGCTTGAAGGCGAAGTCCTTGGCTTTAAGGGTGCGCATCAATCGGGGCATTATTATTTCACCCTAAAAGACAGCGGAGCCAGCTTGAGCATCAAGATGTGGCGGTCCGTCGTCGCTCGCGGGATGCGATGCCCATTGAGCGAGGGCAAGCGCGTCAAGATTCGCGGTGCCTTTGATATTTACGCGACTCGCGGCAGCCTCTCCTTCACGGCAGAGATTATTGAAGACGCAGGCGGCGAAGGTGAACTCTATCGCCGCTATGTCGAGTTGGGCAAACGGTTGCGTGCAGAAGGTGCCTTCGAGCGTGAATTCCCCATCCCCGAGCGACCGCAAAAAGTCGTTGTGATTTGTGGTGCGGGTTCTGCTGCGGAAGCCGATATCTTTGAGTCGTTTCATAGCCATGGCGTCCCGATGCAAATCTATAAGTTGCCGTGTTTGGTGCAAGGCCCGGCTGCCACACCCGCTTTGGTGCGCGCTCTTCATGACGCAGCGAGTATCCGCCCCGATGTGATTTTGCTGTCCCGAGGCGGCGGCTCCATGGAAGACCTTTGGGCTTTTAATGAAGAAGATGTCGTCCGGGCGATTGTCGAATGCCCCGCGCCTGTGCTTTGCGCAATAGGCCATGAGAGTGACCATACTTTGGCTGAATTGGCTGCCGACCGGCGTGCTAAAACGCCAACGGCCGCTGCTGAGATTTTGTGTGCTGGGTGGGTGCGAGTGCGTGAAGATTGTGCCGATTGGGCGTTTCGTATTGAGCGAGCTTTGTTGCAGCAGCTCGAGCATGAACAATTGCAGCTTTCAGCGCTGCGCTCGCATCTGGCCGCACAGGCCCCTCATCGGCGTTTAGAGCGCGCGAGGTCTGCCATGCATAGTTGTGAGTTGCGCATGAGCAATGCCATGCAAGAGCCGATTCAGGCCGGCCTTCATCGGTGCACAGCTTTGGCGGGGCGCCTCAACGCCGGAAGCCCACTCGGCCTTTTGAATCGCGGCTACGCTTTGGTCGAAAAGCCTGGCGGCGGTTATTTGCGCAACCCTAAAGAAGTGACATCCGGCGATTCCTTACGCGTGCATCTTTCCCAAGGAGAAATGCAAGTCACGGTAGAATGAAACAACCCCCTTCCATGTCTGCACCCGATACAAACGAATCCCTCTCCTTCGAAGAGCGCCTCACTCAGCTCGAAGCCCTTGTCGACCAACTCGAGTCGGGCGAATTGGGTCTTGAGCAAGGTGTTGACCGATACCGACAGGGGGTCGAGTTGCTTTCCACATTGCAGAAGTCTTTGGCTTCCGCTGAGCAAAAAGTAGCCGAGCTGACTCAAGATTTGCGCCGTGAATTGGCCGCTACTGAAACGGATGATGACACAGACTGATTTCTCTGCCTGGCTAGGGGCGCAACGCGAGTTTTTTGATGAAGCGCTTGCAAACAGCGTGGCGAGCACATCCGCAGCCAAGGCGCCAAAGCCTTTGCGCGATGCGATGACCTACGCCTTGCTCTCTGGTGGCAAGCGAGTGCGCCCGGGCTTGTGCCAGCTTGCCTTTGAATCGGTTTCTGCCAGCCAGGGTCGCCGCTCACATGAGCAGTCGCCTTCAACTCCGTTTTTGCCGGCCGCACTTGCATGTGAAATGATTCATGCCTACTCGCTCATTCATGACGATTTGCCTTGCATGGATGACGACAACTTGCGGCGAGGTCAGCCCACGACGCACATTGCTTTCGGAGAAGCCACTGCCGTCCTTGCCGGCGATGCCCTGCAAACGCTGGCCTTTGAGTTGCTCGCGATGCAGCCAGATGCTGAGCTTGTGCGCGACCAGGCTTTGCTTCTTTCCCAGGCTTCTGGGGCGCACGGCATGGTTGGTGGCCAAGTGCTCGACATGTTGACTCCTGGAGCTGATTGCGGGCTTGCGCAAGTCGATGCCATTCATCGCGCCAAAACCGGCGCTTTGTTGACCGCTTCTGTTTTGCTCGGAGTGCGAGCTGCGCAGGGCGATGTCGACCGATGGCGCGCTTACGCCGAGCCCATGGGGTTGCTGTTTCAAGCCACAGATGATTTGCTTGACCTTACCGCCACAACAGCCGAGTTAGGCAAAACCGCCGGAAAAGATGCAGCCACTCAAAAGCCGACTCTTGTTGCCGCTGTGGGTGAGTCAGCCGCGCGTGAGCGAGCGCATCAGCTTGCAGAACAGATGGCTGACGCAGTTTCTATTTTGCAGGTCGGAGAGACTTCGGCTTTGTTGCTTTGCGATCTTTCGCGTTATCTTTTAGAGCGTAGCAAATGAAATCCCTCCGTCTCGCCCAATTGACATCGCCCGCTGACCTTCAGGGTCGCACCATGGAAGAGCTTGAATCTCTGTGTGCCGAAATGCGCACCGGCCTCGTGGACAAGGTGCTCGATTCAGGCGGCCACCTTGGGTCAAATCTTGGTGTCGTTGAGCTGGTTGTTGCGATGCACAAAGTCTTCGACTTCCGTCGCGATCGAGTTGTCTTTGATGTTAGCCATCAGTGCTACCCTCACAAAATCTTGACGGGCCGTTGGTCTCAATTCAGCTCCTTACGCCAGACGGGTGGGTTGTCGGGCTTTTGCAGTCGAGAAGAATCGCCTTTTGATATGCTCACAGCGGGCCATGCAGGCACATCGATTTCATTTGGGCTGGGGCTTGCTGAGGGGCTTCGCGGCACGGCTACCGATGACGAGGGCGACCCATGGGTGGTTTCGTTTATTGGTGACGCATCTTTTGGCGCGGGCGTTTCTTTCGAGGGCCTTAATCAAGCGGCAGATCGCAATGCGCGCATGTTGATTGTCTTAAATGACAATGAGTGGTCGATTGCTCGTTCCGTGGGGGCGTTGGCGCGTTATTTGTCGCGCATTCGTCAGTCCAAGACTTTTCATTCTCTTTTTGAGCGCATGACAGATATTGCGCATCGCTTGCCGGGTATCGGCAATCGCCTCGATGAGATTGGCGAGGTCGTCCGCCATGCTTTGGTGCCGGGCCATATTTTTGAAGAGTTGGGGGTCAATTATGTTGGCCCACTTGATGGCCATGATGTTGCGGGCTGCATCGAGGCCTTTGAGCGCGCCAAGCGTTTCGATGGCCCCGTTTTGTTGCACTTCTTGACTGAAAAAGGTCGAGGCTATGACCCGGCCGTTGAGCACTCAGAGCGCATGCATGGCGTATCACCTGATAGCGCAGCGCCAGCGGTCGCAAAAGTGCCTCGGCCATCCGACAAGGTGGCATCGTTAGATTGTAAATCGTATACCGAGATTTTCGGTGAGGCGATGGTCGAGCTTGCCGCCGAAGACAGTCGTGTGCATGCGATAACGGCCGCAATGGTGACGGGCACTGGCTTGAGTGCCTTTGCAGAGCAATACCCTGAGCGATTTCACGACACTGGCATCACCGAACAGCATGCCGTGGCAATGGTCGGCGGGATGGCTACGGCTGGGCTGAGACCGGTGGCCGCTATTTACTCGACTTTCCTGCAAAGGGGCTATGACCAAGTCTTCCAAGAGGTCGCTCTTCAAAAAGAAAATGTAGTCTTTGCCCTCGATCGCGGGGGGTTGGTCGGCCAAGATGGCGCCACTCACCAAGGTGTGTTTGACCTCGCATTTTTGCGAACTTTCCCGCATATGATTCTCGCATCGCCGCGAGATGAGCTCGACCTGCATCGCATGCTTCGCGCAGGTGTGCAAGATGGTGGTTCTTGGGCTCTACGATGGCCGCGCGGCAAGGCACAGCCGTGTCTCGGGCCACCCGCTGATTTGCGTCCTGAAATGAAACCCGGAGTTGCTGAGAGATTGCGCGAAGGAGCCGATGGCGCTGTTTTCGCACTCGGTGCGATGGTCGAGATTGCTCTTGAAGCCGCCGAAATCCTTTACCGCGACCACCAGATTTCTTTCGAAGTCTGGGATGCCCGATTCTGCAAACCACTCGATTTGGGTGTCATTGCTGCTATTGTCCGCCGACACAGCTTTTTGGCTACTGTCGAAGAACACGCCTTGCCTGCCGGCTTCGGCTCAGCGGTAGCAGAGGCCGTTGCCGATTTAGGCGTGCCTTGCCAGATTTCGCGGCACGGTGTCCCGGATCGATTCATTGAGCATATGACGACCCGCGAAGAGCAGCTCGTCGTATGTAAACTCGATGCACAATCCTTGGTCGATTCTTGGGCTGGCTCTTGCGCGAAATCAAAAGCGGCCACAGACTTAAATCAACCCTCTGGCTTAGCCAAAGACAAGACGGAATAGTCAACCCATGCAAACGCGTCTCGATTATGTCAAATTACCACGGTCACGCAAACCGAGGGTTCTTATTTTGGGTGACAATACCAAGCCGCGTGTGCCTGAACTAGCGGCTGAATTGGTTGATCATCTTTCGGCAAAGGCTAAGGTGCTTGAAGTTGATTTAAAACGGCATTTTGCCCCCGTTACCTCTAAGCCAGATTTAGTCTTAGTGCTCGGCGGTGATGGCGCCATCCTTGCTGCCTCACATCGCTTGGGCTCGCGGCGTTCACCTGTTATGGGTATCAATTTTGGTTCCGTCGGCTTTTTGGCGGGTGTTGCTCCAGAGCGTTCCATGCTTATCCTTGACGAGGTGATCGCCGGTAAAGGTCGTATCGAAAATCGGGCGCTCATGCATGTTCGTATTCGCCGTGCAGGGCAAGACCTGCTCGACACGCATATATTGAATGATGTCGTCGTGACCCGTGCGCCAGGTGCTTCCATGGTTGATGTTGGTCTTTGGGCTGACCGCCGCCCCGTTTGCACCTACCGCGGTGATGGCGTCATCGTTTCGACGGCGACAGGGTCAACGGCCTATGCGCTATCTGCGGGTGGCCCTATTTTGTCGCCCCGCCTTGACGCTTGGCTCGTCACGCCGATTGCTCCCCATATGCTCGGTATGCGACCTCTCGTTTTACCTGGGCACCGAGTCGCAACTTTGCAGGTCAATCAGTCCTCTGAATTTACGGCCGATGGCCACGAAGAGTTCCAGCTCCAAGCGGGCGACAAAATCCGTGTTGCGCCCTCTAGGCGGCGTTTGCCGTTAATCGTTGATACTGAGCATCTGTTCTATGATCGGCTTCGGGGCAAGCTCCATTGGGCGGAAGCCCCGACACCTTAGCGACTAAAAGTCGAGCTCGTCTTTGCCTTGATACTCATCAAGAGCATCTTGGAATGCCGCTTTCATTTCAGCATCATCGGCTAGCTTTAGGGCAAGCTCACCCCATTTAACGGCTGAATCTTTGTCGCCATTCACAAAGTAGGCGCGCGCAAGCGTATCAAGGATGCTGGGGTCTTTTTCTTGAGTCAATTTGACGGCCTGCGTGGCGGCCTTGACGGCTAAATCAAAATCACTAACCAGCGGAGTGTTTTCAGGGTCAACGAGCATCCAGGCGATGCCGTTTAGCCCTTCGGCGTTTTCCCAGTTTGCTTTCACAAACTTAGCTGCCTCTGCCATGGCTTCGGCATAGGCTTTAACCATGATTTGCACACTGATCGTTTGCATATGAACCTGGCCAAAGTGCACGGGGTCGAGCGCCACGACTTCTAAGAAGAGCGGGATGGCGCCTTGCAAGATTTCCATGGCGTCTTCTTCAGAACCTGCTGCACCTAGCTGGGCCCAAATGGTTTCGATTTTTGCAAAAATCGGTGCAGCCAGCGTTTCAAGCTTTTGAATGCGCGCGGCCTCTTTCTTTTTTGCTTCTAGGTCGTAGGTGCCTGCGACGACTTCCGCCAAAACATCATCCATGGTCATGGGGTGGCCAATCCAGGCGATTTTGCCGTCTTGCAGTAAAAACGCACTCGGGATGCCATCCTGCCCAGCCGCATCCATCCATGTTTTTTGCATGGAACCATCACTGTCTGTGCCGAGCGTGTAGCCGATTTTTTCGCTCCAGCCGTCGGCGAGGAATTCATTGACTACTTTTAGGTCTTCGTCTGAGACGCCCATAAATTGCACTTTGCCTTTGTACTCTTTTGCAAGTTGGGTCAAGTGGGGCATGCTCGATTTGCAGGGGCCACACCAAGTTGCCCAAAACTCAACAACGAAAATGCCTTTGTCGAGATTCGCCGGTGCCGCGTCGCCTTGGATCCAGTGCTCGACCGTCAAGGCGGGTGCGTCGGAGCCGATGGTTAAGTCTTGAGCCGAAAATGCTGGCGCTGCAAACGCGAGTGTGAGGAGCAGAGTAGGGAGTGCCTTCATGAGTGGCGAATATTCTAACGCCCCTCAGCGACTTGCTCACGAGGATGCTTGTTGGTGCGCTCTAAGCGTAAATGCCGCGCAGGCGGTCAAAATAAGCAACGCGTTCGACCCCAAGCATGCAAGTCGCCAATCGCAAGCCTACTTTGTGCGAACCCGCAATCTTACGCGCTTTGTGATACGCCTCAAGCACCATGCGGTCGAGTCGCTCATAGATGACATCTTCGGTCCAGGCGAAGCCCATGCGGTTTTGAACCCACTCAAAGTATGCGATCAAAATAGCGCCAGCGTTGCCAAGCAAGTCTGGCACAACAGGGATGCCCCGGTCGTTTAGGATTTGGTCGGCCATGCGTGTGGTTGGACCGTTTGCCGCCTCAACGATTAATTTTGATCGCACCTGATCTGCATTTTTGCCTGTGATTTGGCGAGCGGCAGCGGCTGGAATCAAGACATCGCAATCAAGTGAGAGAAGCTCTTCATCCGTCAAAGTATCGGCACCTTGAAAACCGGCCACGCTGCCTGTGCGTCGACGATGGCGTAGCAGGGCTTCAACATCGAAGCCGTTGTCGTTGAAAACACCACTGCTAGCATCGCAAACGGCAACGATTAAATGCCCGTGCTCTTCGAGCTCGCGCATAACTTGCGCGCCGACAATGCCTGCGCCCTGGACGGCCACCTTGGCCTTGCCAGAAAAATCCATGGCTTTGAGTCGCGTCTCCATTAAGACGCGTACGCATCGGCCGATCGCCGTGCGCCGCCCAATGGTGCCGCCTAAGCCAAGTGGCTTGCCGACAACAACGGCATTTTCGGTGTGGCGAACATGCATTGAGTAAGTGTCGAGGACCCAAGCCATGACTTGCTCGGTCGCGTGCAAATCAGGGAAAAGGATGTCGCGCTCTGGGCCAATTAAGTCAAGTAAGCCCGAAGTGTATCGCCGGACAACGCGTTCAACCGTCTGCGTGGAATGCCCACGAGGGTCAAAATCGACACCACCCATGGAGCCGCCAAATGGCACATTGAGTGCCGCACACTTCCAGGTTGTCCAGCCAGCTAAGGCGCGCAACTCGTCTCGTTGCAGATTGCCATCAAGGCGGAAACCACCCAAACAAGGCCCAAGTGAGAGGTTGTGGCGAATGCGGAAGCCATGATGAACCTTGACTGACCCGTCGTCATACTCGACAGGGATCGAAAACTTAAATTCACGATCAGGCTGGCGCAGCACCATGTAGGCGTCAGGCGCCAAGCCAAGCAGAGCTGCCGCCTCATCGAACCGCTCCATCATGGAGGAGAAGGGGTCGTCGCTCTCGAGGGCTGGCGTTGGTGCCAGATGGTCGTTGGAGTTAGGTTGAGTAACCATGGCTTTAGGCGTACATCCCACGCATATTCAGGCAATAAGCCACGCGCTCGACGGCCACACAATAGGCGCCGATTCGCAGGCTGGTGTCATGTTTCTTGGCTGCGGCCTCAACATCATGAAAAGCTTCGACCATGATGCGTTCCATGCGATCAAAGACATCTTGCTTTTCCCAGAAATATCCCATGCGGTTTTGCACCCACTCAAAATACGAAACGGTCACACCGCCAGCATTAGCAAGGATGTCAGGCACCACCACAATACCTTTGGCTTCAAGGATGGCATCAGCTTCGGCGGAAGTTGGGCCGTTGGCGCCTTCGACGATAACCTTGGCTTGCACAGCATCGGCATTGCCCGAAGTGATTTGGTTTTCGGTTGCGGCCGGGATGAGTACATCACAATCAATAGTGAGCAATTCTTCACCGGCAAAATCAGTTGCGCCCGCAAACCCCGTCAATTTGCCTGTTTGATTGAGGTGCTCAAGTAGAACGGGCATATCAAAACCCTCATCATTGCGGATGGCGCCATACATATCAGACATCGCAATAATCTTGTGCCCTCTTTCATGCATGAAGAGCGCGCCCAAGCCACCGACATTGCCAGAGCCTTGCACCGCCACGCGACAACCCGTTTCGGGAAGCCCTGCATATTTGAGAGCCTCTTGCGCAATCATGGCGACACCTAAACCCGTGGCCTCACGGCGACCCTTTGAACCGCCCAGGCCAATTGGTTTGCCCGTGACGATCGCGGTTTGTGTGGCACGCTGGTGCATGGAGTAAGTGTCCATGAACCACGCCATGACCTGCTCATTTGTGTTCATATCAGGAGCGGGTACATCTCGCTCTGGGCCGATGATGTCGAGTAGACCCGATGCGTAACGACGAGTCAAGCGCTCAATCTCAGCTTGGCTCATGCGCCGAGTGTCGCAAATAATGCCACCTTTGCCGCCACCAAAAGGCACATTGACAACCGCGCACTTCCAGGTCATCCAGGCTGCGAGCGCGCGTACTTCGTCGAGGTGCACATCGGGGGCGTAACGGACGCCGCCTTTTGCCGGACCTCGCGCGATTGAATGCTGAACGCGGTAGCCTTTGAACACACGAAGAGAGCCGTCATCCATGGTGACAGGGATGGCGATGCTGAGTTCTTGGAAAGGCTCAGACAGAATCTCGTAGTGCCCCGGGTCGAGCTCGACGAGTTGTGCGGCCTTGTCGAGCCGCTTCCGCATTTGCAGATAAGGGTTCGATTCGTTGCCGGTGGTGGGGGGATTCATGGCGTGATTGGTGGGGCGATGAAAAGGGGCAAGAAAGGATACTTCCGAGCCTGCCCATGTGTCAGATTTGTTTCTGGGATAGAGGCTTGCCTTCTGTGGCGAATGCCGCCAGAATTGGGTCATGCCACCTACTGGGAATTCCCACCGTTATCGAGTCCGCAGCGTGCCAACCGTCGAGCTGGATTATGGGCGCATCTTGTCGTCGAAAACGGCAGTGCCTATTTTGCAGGCCTTGGGGCTTGATACTATCGAGAAGGCCATGCAGACCCTGCCTAAAGGCGAGGTCGTCCGCCGCGCGGGCAATCGCACCACTTACCGAGTTGAGTCTGAAATGGGTCTTCTCTATGTAAAAGTTCACCGCGGTGTGTCACTTTGGCGCCGCTGTTGGCCTCTCGGTAATACCGCATCTGGCGCTCGCACAGAATGGGACGCCATTGGCCTTTTGCGCCGCTCCGGCTTTGATGTGCCTGAGCCCGTCGCAATGGGTGAAGCCTCTGTCTTGTGTGGCATGCCGCCATATTCCTTTTTGATTACTCGAGCCGTAGAAGGGCCGACCCTCCTTGAGTTTCTATCTAAAGAATGGCCTACCCGTGAGGGGGTTTCGCAGGCAGAAATGCGCAAACGAGTCTTGCGCGACATTTCTGGCATGATTCGTCGCTTTCATGCCTCTGGTTTTTATCACAAAGATTTGTATTGCATGCACCTCATTGTGACAAAAGACGAGCGGTGGGGGCGGCCATACATAATCGATTTGCAGCGCGTTGAGCAGAAGCATCCGCCGCGGCATCGTTGGCTTGTGAAAGACATGGCGGCCTTGTTGCACTCGATGCCGCCCACGATGACCAAGCAAGATCGCTTGCGTTTTTTGCTGCGCTATCTGTGCAAAACCAAGGTTGACCCTGAGGTGCGGCGCTGGGCGGCCGAGATCGAATCGAAGCGTGTCTCAATGGCCATGCATGTGCCGCTTTACCCTTGAAGACTTTAAGTCCATTCATTCGTTCCCGATGAGCGACTCGGTTTTCATTCACGAAGTCGCTCCACGAGACGGCTTGCAAAACGAGGTGGCGATTTTGTCGCCTGCGACTCGTGCTGAATTCGTCGGGCGGCTTGCGGTTGCATCGCCTTCAAGCCTTGAAGTCGCTGCTTTTGTTTCACCTAAGCGCGTGCCGCAAATGAGTGGTGCCTCTGAATTGACTTCGATGCTTGATGGTGCAACTTGGCGAGAAAGCATCCCGGCCTTTGCGCTGGTCCCGAATGAGCGCGGCTACGAGGCCTTCCGTGATTCGGCCCTGAATGGCGTCACGCTTTTGGTGTCTGCCACTGAGTCACACAGCCAGGCCAATGTCGGTATGAGTGTCAGTGATTCTTTGACTGAAACTTGTCGATTGATCGACCTGGCACATGCAGATGGATTCACCGTTCGGGCCTATGTTTCGATGGCTTTTGCTTGCCCCTTTGAGGGTGAGACTGACACGGGCCAGGTCGGTGCGCTACTCGATGCCTTTCATGGGCATGCCGCAGAGGCTGTGTTGCTTGCTGACACACTCGGTCTTGCGACATCAAACCGTGTCTTTGAGTTGGTCGGTCGCGCATTGCTTGCAGGGCCGATTGAGTCTTTGGGGCTGCATCTACACGACACGCATGGGCGTGCTCACGAAAATGTTCGTGCGGCATTAGAGCTTGGCGTCAGGCAGTTTGATGCAGCAGCAGGTGGCACGGGCGGCTGCCCTTTTGCCCCCGGAGCCGCCGGCAATCTCGACACTTATTCTTTGTTGCAAGTGCTTGATTCTGAGGGCTTCACCCACGATATGCACGCTGAAGCATTGCAGACTGCTGTCGCTTGGCTACACGAGTTTTTGGTCTAAAGCCCAGCGCCGGTTAACAAATAAACGGCAAAAGAAGCCAGCCAGTGTTCCCCTTCGTAGTGGCCACTAAAGACATAGGCAAGACCGGCATCGGTGTGGCGTTGAGCGGCTTCAGCGCAAACGGTTTGGCGTGAGTCGTCAGCGCGAAGGGCGGATGCAATGCCGCGTAGACACCAAGCCCGAGATAAGTTTAGGCCCGCAAGATGGACAATTTTCCCATCCGTGACATCAGGGACGACAACAGGGTGCAGCAAGCTTGCCGTCATGCCTGTCGCTAAGTGGGGCAGGAAATGATCGAGCCAAGTCGAATATTGGCTTGATGATAAAACACGGCGCATGAGATCGGCCTCGTTTAGCCCGGCTGAGAAAAAATCTTCACCCGATGGCTCGTAAGCCGCGGGCCAGTTGGTGTCATTGCTATACCAGTCAATTGATCGTTTCACGACTAGAGCCTCGACATCTTGTCGATTACGAGCGCGCGCCCAATCCAAAATCATCCCTAGGGCAAAGGCGGTATCTTGATGGACGCCGACTCGGTTCGGCCAAGCCAAGCGAGGCAGGTAGTCGATGACCCTTTGAGCAAGTAAATTTTCAAGAGGTGCTAGGTTTTTCGCCCACTGCATTTGTTGCGCATCATCGCTCGTTGCCATTTCGCGGCAGAGAGTGAGATACCAGGCCCACCCGTACATTCGTTCAAATGAGCGGTTGTGCTTTTGTTCAAAATAGGACAATTCGGCTTGCATATTTCCTGTAGAGAGATGCTCGCTCAAGACGGCTTTGATGCGGCTTTGTAGGGGGGCAGGTAAATCGGGGAATTGGTGCAAGATGCGCACTAACATCCAGTGGCTGTGGACGGAACTATGCCAATCAAAAGATCCGAAAAAAGCGGGGTGCATGGCGCGCGGGGTCAGGGCGTCGGCAGCTGAAGCTTGCACTTCAGAGGGCTTGTTCGGGAATTCACGGACAATTCCAGAAAGGGCTAGCTCTGCAAATTGGGCCGCTTGCTCGGTTGGAATGTTCGTTTCAGGGGAATGTGTGGGCATGTTTTGGCACGCGCCGAGGGCGAGGAGTGTGAGAGCACAGATGCGCATGCGCGCTAGCCTAGCGCATTGCTCTACAATTCCAGTATGTCCGAAGAAACTCCTGTCTTGTTCGACCGCCGCGGTTCCACCGCTTGGCTCACTTTAAACCGCCCCAAGTCCGCTAATTCTCTTTCACGAGAAACAGTGGCTTCTCTTCGTGCTTTATTGTCTGATTTGGCGCGTGATAAAAGCATTTGGATCATTGTCATTACAGGCGCCGGCGACCGAGTCTTTTGCGCAGGTGCCGACTTAAAAGAGCGGCGTGAAATGACTCAAAATGAGGTTTCTGAAACGGTTCAAGGCTTGCGTGACCTGATGGACGAAATCGCCGCTATGCCACAACCCGTTTTGGCCGCCATGAATGGAGGCGCCTTTGGTGGAGGGCTAGAGCTTGCATTGGCTTGTGATTTGCGCTTATTAAATGCTGGCTCATCGGTCGGCTTGACTGAAACAAGTTTGGCCATCATTCCAGGGGCGGGCGGTACGGTGCGCTTGCCACGCTTGGTCGGTGCAGCGCGCGCCAAAGAACTCATTTTGACGGCCAGGCGCGTGCAGGCCGATGAAGCACTCAAGATTGGTTTAGTCCATGAGCTTGCACCCGCCGATGAAGTCGTTTCCGCCGCCGAAGCCTTCGTGGCGCGGCTCTCAGAAAACGGCCCAATTGCTTTGCAAGCGGCAAAGTCTGCAATCGACGGCGGGCTAGACCTGCCCGTGGCCGAAGCCCTAGTTCATGAGCGTAAATGTCACGCCCTTACGACGCCGACTCAAGATCGACTCGAAGCTTTAGCCGCTTTTGCCGAAAAGCGCAAACCGCAATTTAAAGGCCGCTAAAGAGACAATTTGCGATATTTCGCCGATTTAGATTCTGGACCTTTCCCCAGGGCATCGCGCCGCTCGGTGAGCCATTCGATGTATTCGGAATAGTTGCCAAAGAAAAATTCGATATCGCCATCGCCCTCAAAGGCAAGGATGTGCGTGCAAATGCGGTCAAGGAAATAGCGGTCGTGGCTGACGACAAACATGCAACCCGCGTAATGCTCGATGGCTTCTTCAAGCACTCGAGTCGTTGGCAAGTCGAGGTCGTTGGTCGGCTCGTCAAGGATGATGAGGTTGCCGCCCACACGCAACATTTTGGCAAGCTGCACTCGGTTGCGCTGCCCACCTGACAAATTACCAACAATTTTTTCTTGGTCAGAACCGCGGAAGTTGAAGCGACTCACATAGGCCCGCGATTGAATCTCGCCTGCGCCAAAAGGTAAGAACTCAAGCCCGCCCGAGATCTCTTCGAAAACAGTTTTGTCTTCGCTTAGCTCTGCTCGTCGCTGATCGACAAAGCAAATGTCAACCGTGGAACCGATCTCGAAATTCCCGCTGTCATGCGTTTCGAGGCCGGCGACAATTTTCATCAAAGTCGTCTTTCCCGTGCCGTTTGGCCCAATGATGCCAACAATCGCACCAGGCAACATCTCAAAAGTAAGGTCTTTAATCAGCACCTGGTCGCCATAGGCTTTGTTGAGCTTGTTGATTTTTAACACTTTGTTGCCGAGTCGCTGCGCAATCGGAATCACGAGGTCAATACGGTCAGGGCGTAAGTTATCTTGCTCTTCGACGAGTTGCTCGTAGCGATTCATGCGCGCTTTGTTTTTTTTGCCACGCGCACTCGTATTTTGCCGAACCCAATCGAGCTCACTCTTGAGGCGTTTACGGCGTTTTTCTTGCCCCTTATCGCTTTTCTCGAGTTCTTTTTCTTTAATCTCAAGGTAGTCAGAATAGTGACCTTTGTAAGGGGTGCACACACCGCGATCGACCTCAAGCATCCAGTCGACTACATTGTCGAGGAAGTAGCGGTCGTGAGTAATCACAATCACCAAGCCGCCATATTCAGCGAGGTGGTGCTCAAGCCAAGCCGTTGTGTTAGCGTCAAGGTGGTTTGTCGGCTCGTCAAGCAACAGGATGTCGGGCTTTTCGATCAGCGTTTTGCAAAGAGCCACGCGACGGGCTTCTCCGCCAGACAAAACGCCGCAGAGACGATCCATGGGGGGCAAGTCAAGAGCGTCGGCAGCAATCTCGAGGAGGCGGTCGACTTCCCACATATTGTGCATGTCGATTTCCATCTGCAGGTGCTCGAATTCTTCTGATAGTTTGTCGAGCTTCGCGCCTTCAACTTCGCCCATCAAACCACAAACCTCGTTGTAGCGGTCGAGGATTTTATGCACATGATCAACGGCCTCGGCGAGACATTCTTGAACTGTTTGGTCAGGGTTTAATGAAGGCTCTTGCGGAACATAGCCGAGGGTCGAGCCCTTTAGCTGAATGCGCGACCCTTCAAACTCAAGGTCAGCGCCAGCAAGGATGCGCAGCAAAGTCGTCTTGCCTGAGCCGTTTGCCCCAATTACGCCAATCTTGGCACCTGAGAAAAAAGAAAGCGTGACATTGCGGAGGATTTGAGTGCGGTCATAGAACTTGTCTATGCCAATCACTTGCAACGCGAATTCATTAGTGTTTTCAACCATGATAGCCGCAGATTCTAACACTCTGCGGCGCGGGGAGGTATCCTTAGTAGGGATGAAAAATGTCTTAGAGATTTTGGTTGAGCTTCCCTCCGGGAATCGCCTTATGAAATTCGACCAAGCTCCAGTTTTGGTCGGCCGCGGTCTTGAGTGTGATATTCATCTCGAAGACCCTCTTGCCTCGCGAGAGCATTGCCAATTTGTTCTTGAGGCCGATCAAGTTTGGGTAGAAGATCTCAACTCTGCCAACGGCACATGGCTGCGTGGCGAGCTGATTCAACGAGAGCGACTGAGTCCTGGCGACATGGTTTCCGTGGGCTCTTGCAAGATTGGCTTGATGACTCTTGGCGACCGTTTAAGCGCGGCTGAGACAACCGCCGCCGCCGACGCCGATCCTCAAGACGACAAAGTTCGGCGCATGGCCGCCACCGTCCAGAGCATGGAAGAAGCCACTCGCCTAGAAGATATGGCAAGTATCGCCGCCAGAGCCGCGGTTCGCTTAGTTAACGCTGAGAGGGGCTTTGTATTCCTTCTCGAGGGTGGCGAGATTTCACATGCAGTTGGCCGCAACTTTGCAGACGAACCTGTCGCAAGCCCCGACCGAAAGATTTCTCAAACACTTCTTGAGCGTGCCGTTGCAACGGGCAAGCCTATGCTCCTCGAAGACGCTAGTTCTGATGGCGAATTTGCTGGTTCCGCCAGCATTACTGACATGGGCCTCCGCTCCTTAATCCTGCTTCCTCTCACTTTCGATGGGGAAGTCCTTGGTTTGCTGATGGTTGACCATCGATTAGCGCCCGCAGCTTTCCGTCAAACAGATGTAGCTCTTTTGCGCGCTTTGTCCGGCCTTGCTGCAGCGCATTTGGGCGCTGCCCGCGAACGGAAGCGTTTGCGCTTAATGCGTCGGCGCTTAGCTTCAGCGCAAAAGCTCTTGGGCCGGCGAGAAGAAAAAATTGATACGCAGTCCGTCCTTGAGACAATTGCTGGGCAGGGCTTCTACGGCTTGATTGGTACATCGGCGGCTATGCAAGAGTTGCATTCATCCATGGAGCGCATGCTTGACAGCTCGCTACCCATCTTGATTGAGGGGCGATCCGGTACAGGCAAAGAGCTGGTCGCTCGCGCATTGCACACACATGGGCCTCGTGCTGGCTCTGCGTTTATTGTCGAAAACTGCGGCGCACTTCCAGACACACTTCTTGAATCAGAATTGTTTGGGCATGTCAAAGGCGCCTTTACGGGGGCCACTCGAGATCGAAAGGGGCGTTTCGAAGAAGCCTCTGGCGGCACTCTGTTTTTAGACGAAGTCAGCGAAATGAGTGAAGCGATGCAGTCGCGTTTGCTGCGCGTTCTGCAAGAAGGCGAAATCCGCCGCGTCGGCGACGACGCCATGAGGCAGGTTGATGTCCGTGTCATCGCCGCGTGCAATGTTGATTTGCGCCAACGCGTAAAAGAGGGGCTTTTCCGCGAAGACCTTTTCTTCCGCCTCAATGTGCTGAGCCTTGAGCTCCCTCAATTGAAAGACCGCGAGGGCGACATTGCTTTGCTTAGTGAGCATTTCGCCTTGCAAGAGGCCGCATCTCAGGGGCGCGAGCGGCGTTCTTTTCCCGATGATGTGTTGTGTTTACTCGATGCTCATAGTTGGCCCGGCAATGTTCGAGAGCTGCGTAATGAAATCCGGCGGCTCACTCTTTTGGGCGAGGGCGACATTTCGACTAGTGAATTGTCTGCCGATATCCGATCGAGCCATCTTGCAACTGCGCCACGGCCTGACGCAGACACCTTCGTCGACCATGGGCCAGAGTCAAGCGTTTCTTTAGCCGATGGCAGCCTTCCAGAGCTAGTTGAGCAGCTCGAGCGCCGTCTCATCACAGAAGCCCTTGAAGAAACGAATGGCAACCGAGCCCAAGCCGGAAAGCGACTAGGCATTACTCGATTTGCCCTTTTGCGCAAACTCGAAAAATATGAATTAGATTTATAGTTCGATGTCTCACACGCAATTTACTTCCTTAAATACAGACCGCCTCCCTAAAGGCGTTGTTTTTGTGCGCACTCTTGGCCGCACACCTTTTTCGGAAGTCCTGCTCGTCGAAAAAGATGGCGTGCCCTGTGCGTTGAAATTGCTGCATGGCGTGGCCGCATTTGACGAGCGCATCCTAGAGCGCTGGCGCCGCGAGGCACGCTTGTTGGGCGCGATTGAGCACGACAATCTTGTGCGCTCTTATGGCACTCTCGATGTCGATGGGCATCCCGGTCTTTTGCTTGAGTTTATTGACGGCCCCACTTTGCGACAGTTATTGACTGATGCACCCTTGGGCTGGGAGCAGGCTGTTCGCTATGGAGTGCAAGTGGCGCGCGCTCTTGAGCGGCTGCATCGCAGCGGCGCAATTCATCGGGATGTTAAGCCTCATAATATTTTGATTCACCCCACGCGCGGTGCAGTATTGGCCGATCTGGGCTTGGTGCGCACCGACGATGATGCAACCCTGACCCGCCAAGGAGTCGCCCTCGGTTCGCCGGCCTACATGAGCCCCGAACAGGCGCGCGACCCCAGTGAAGTTGGCCCCGAGGCTGATGTCTATTCTTTAGCAGCCACTCTGTACCACGCCCTCTCAGGTCGCCCGCCATTTTTGGGGCGTGGTGTCGGCGAGGTCATTCATCGTGTTTTGCATGAAGAGCCAGAGCCTCTATCGGAAGATGTCCCTCTGCCCATTCGTCGTGTCTTGGCCTGTGCGCTCGCGAAAGACCCTGAATCACGCTACGCCCGCGCGCGAGATTTCGCCCTCGATTTAGGGCGTGTGCTTTTGGGTGACAAACCGATTTTGCTGCATCGTCGTCGCCGCCGCCGCCGTTCTCAATTCATCGTGGCTGGAGTGGTGTCCATTTGCGGCCTTTGCTTCGCCCTTTGGTCTTTTGTGTTTGCTCCAAAACCAAATGACGCGCTGGGTACATCCAATGCGGCCGCCCCAATTCTCGAGAAATCGGCGTCGGTTGAGCAAAGGTTTCACGAGTGGCTCGTCGCGGCATCCATCGAAGAGCAGTTTCGAGCAGCATTAGCTGGGTACCATTTTCTTCAGGCGCGGCAGGTTTTGATGACCTTCCAAGCGTTGCCAATCCCCGCGACAGAGCCTAAATTTGCTGACCGTCGCGCGCGTTGGTTGGCGAGCGCAAGGCTTTCTTTTGATTTGGCGCAAGAGCATTTCTATCAGAAATATTTGCTTCAAATGAGCGAAAGCCTTAATTCCGTTTTGGCTCATCCGCAGCTCATCGACCCTTTGGTCTGGAAAGCACAAGTGATAACGGCCTGGGATAAGTCAGGCATAAACCTAGATGCTTGGCGCTCTTCGGATGGTCAATTCCCTTTGCAGGATGCGTTGCAAGAAAAGGTGCAGATTATTGTTCGCCTTCGTGAAGCCAAGGAAAAGGCCTCTATGCTTGCTCGTGCCGCTGCTCTTGAAGCCCTCTTGGCGACCCAGGAAGACGAGGGGGCGCAGGCTGCTCCAGAATCTGCGGCTACTCAGCAGCCACAGCAACCTGATGAGATAGAGGCGCCGGCAACTATGCCCTCCAGCCCGCCGCTGCAACTCGAGCCCGCAACCCCCTCGTCTGAAACTCAGGCCAGAAATGCGCGGCAATCTCTTTTGCGCCAAGTCCAGGCTGATGCCCCAGAGGCAACTGCAGAGTGGCTCTCTGATTCCATCCGTTTGATTTATGAAACCAGTTCGACAGAGAGTGACTGGAGCAAAGGGTGGCGGGTCAAATCCCCCCAAGCACTAGATGGTTGGCAACTCACCTCTTGGCGACTTGAGTGGGCAAACCCCGAGGGGCGGGCGGTTTTGCCTGAGTTGACATGGTTGCAAGACATCCAGATTTCCGGGTCTGATGGTTGGGCCGGCGGCGTCGTGCGCGTCGGCCGATCTGTGATTTATCGCTTTCCAATCATCCAAGGTACCACTCAACTTTTGGCCTGGGATGGCACGACTATCACCCTAGATGGGCTCAAAATAGCGGATTGGAAGCCCACGCGGCGAGTTGCTTCTGGTCGTATGCGAGGTCAATCTAAGGGGCCTTTTCGACCGGCTAGAGTGATTATGGCGTGGTCGAAGAGCGAGTAAGCCTGCTCGGGAACCAAAGCCCCGCAGCCAAGAATATTAAGCCAAGAGCTAAGAAGGCCGTGAGTGGCCCAGGGGCGATCTGCTCAAGTAATGGCCGCAGCAGGCTTGCAAGGCTGATTCCGAGGAAGTCAAGCATTTGGCTTGTGCCGAGTGTTGCACCTCTTGAGTCAACGGGTGCGAGCGCTTGAACGCGCGTGCGTAGTGGTACGAGGTACATCCCTGAAAAGAGTGATGCTATTGCCGCCGAACCCCAAATCAACCATGGGCTGAGAGGCAGAAATGCAATCGCACCAAAACCAATCGCCATGCCAAAAGCACCGATTCTGACCTGTTGGGGGCGTATCCCTGTTTGTAAGCTTCTGCCGGCAATGAGTGCGCCAGCGGCTAGAAAAAGAGAAAGTGACCCGAGCGCGGCCGACCAATTACCCAGAGATGTGTCGAGGATTTGAGGGAGCTCATTCCAGGAAAGCAAGAGTAGGCTGCCACCCATCCAGTAAACAGAATGCGCAAGCATGGCGGGTCGCAACCCTGGTATTTGACCCGCACGATTCATCCCGATGCGGAAGCGTTGGATGGGGTTCCAGTGCAGGGTGCGTGAAGGATCGGCAGGTCGGGTCGGCCCAATGCGGTGCGCGAAAAAAGCGCCAATACCCGCGATGATGGCAAGGAGGAAACCGAGCAAATACAGCTTTTCGGAAAGCCCCGTTTTGAGATAACCCGCTGCCCCCGTTCCAATGACGATGCCGGCTACAACCGTGGCTTGCATTTTTGCATTGGCGCGCGCGAGTTTGGCCTCGCTGACTAACTCAGGAAGGAGACCATATTTTGCGGGGCCCAAAAAAGCGGATTGCGTGCCCATGGCAAAGAGGGTGACGCCTAATGCAAGTGGGTCGCCGCTCGCCAGAGCCCAGCTGGCACAAAGCATGATTATGACTTCCGCCCACTTGGTCGCGTAGACCACTTTTGATTTTGACCAGCGATCGGCGCAATCGCCTGCAAGCACCGCGAAAAGCAAGAAAGGAACCGAAAACAATAGTGCGGCATAGGCCTGAAAGCGTACCGCTGTCGACACAGCGATGAGTAATACGACCTGCTTGAATATGTTGTCATTGACAACGGTCAAGAATTGCGTGAGCAATAAATTCGAGAGAGGCCCTGGTCGTCGAGAGGGCTCGTTCATGAAAAGAGCGGCTCGCGAACTCGACATGCACCTTGTAGCGGTACGACTAAATCGAAATGACCTGGCAGGAAGAAAAGAATCGTACTGCCGAACTCAAAGCGACCCATTTCTTGGCCTCGTTGCAGGACAGGCGCAGGGTCGTAACCGCGAGAGGTCTCAATCGAAAAATCTCTACCGAGCGTGTCGTCAAAATTAAAGACCATCAGCCCGACATTGAGAGCACCAACATAAAGCAAGGCAAAGGGGGTGCCGTCAAGAGTCTCGCATTGCAGCAGAACACGGCGATTCGTGGCCATTGTGCGATAAGAACGCCGCATCAATTTAGGGTCAACGGGCCGCAAATCACCGGGCAACGCCGTCGCCGAAAGCACTCGCATATCACAAGGCGCGTGGTATCGATGGTAGTCGCGAGGCGAGAGATAAATCTGGACGCCCTGCCAGCCGCTCGTCGATGGTGTGTGTGGGAGTAGCTCGCTCGTGGAATAGGGCACGCCCTTAATCAACCAACTGCCCTCAGGGCTGATGCGAGAATGCTCGACAATCAGGCCGTCACTAGGGGACAGCCAAGATTCACCGCTAGGGATGTCGGGTCGATAGTCAGCCAGCGGCCGCGTGAAAAGCTCAAGGAAAGTCGCGTAATCACGCAGATCCCCAGGGATATCTTTCGCCTCAATATGTAGCTTTCGCCCCAGCCAGGCCCAAAGCCTACGGCGCATGAATCTCGGGATATGCATGCGCGCCACTCGACCCGCAAGTCGAGTGAGAGCCAAGCGGGGGAAACCAGGGAAAATGAGGAGGATGCGGGGGTCCATGAGTCTGCCTTGACGCCGTTATACTTCTCGCCGCACCCCCCAGTCATGAGCGCTTCCTCCCTGCATCTCCTCGTTTTGGCCGCTGGCAACTCTACGCGACTGCGTACAGGCCACCCCAAAGCCCTTTTAGACCTGTGTGGTCGCCCTTTGCTATCCTATATTTTGAGCCATGCAGAGCCGCTGCAGGTGGCTTCGAAAACGGTCGTTTTGGGTGGAAATCACATCCAGGCGATTACGAGCTGGCTTCAGGGCTCTGAGTATTCTGACTGGTCTATCGCACTCCAAGAAAATCCGCGCGGCACAGGCCATGCCGTCCAGTGCGCGCTTGAGCAACTTCCTGACGAGGGGCGTGTCCTGATTTTGTGTGGCGATACTCCCTTGTTGCGGCCTGAAACACTGCAAGAATTGGTCAAGCATGGCGACGCTTTGATGACGGCGCGTGTCGCTGACCCATCTGGCTATGGCCGCATACAGCGCGATGATGACGGCAATTTGACGGCAATCATTGAAGACGCCGACACCGATGAAGAGACCCGCCTCATTAACGAAATGAATGCAGGGGTCTATGTGCTCGATTTGGCCGCTCTGCGTGCTGCTGTAGCAAAACTTGATTCTGACAATGCTCAGGGCGAGCTCTACCTAACCGACGCCGCTCTTGAGGTGTTGACTGAGCGGGGCGGCGCCACTCTCTGCCTCGAAGACGGCGAAGAAGAAATTGCCGGCGTAAACACGCTAGTCGATTTTTCGGAAGTCGTTGCTGTCATGCGTTGGCAAATCCTTGAGGCGCATCTCTTGGCGGGCGTCATCATTGATGACCCATCTTCGACTTGGGTCGAGCACGATGTATCGATTGGCCCTGGCACGCGCATTCGCCCAGGTTCCGTTTTGCATGCGGGGGTCCGCGTTGGCAAAGATTGCGAGCTGGGCCCTTATGTCCGCTTGCGCGCAGGCGCGGTAATCGAAGATGGCGCGCTCGCTGGTAATTTCGTTGAAATGAAAAACTCAACCCTCGGGGCGGGCGCAAAGGCCAAGCATTTGACTTACTTGGGCAATACAACGGTTGAAGAATTTGCCAATGTGGGTTGCGGCACGATTACGGCCAATTACGACGGCAAGAAGAAGCATCCGACCGTTATTGGTTCTCGCGCCTCGATTGGCTCGGGCACCATCCTTGTTGCACCCGTCAAGATTGGCGCGGGTGCCACCACTGCGGCTGGATCCGTAGTTACCGCTGGAAAAGATGTTCCCGCTGGCACAGTTGTTGCCGGTATCCCAGCAAAACCATTTTCACCTAAATCCTGACATGTCACATCGCGGAAGTCTCCGTCTGCTCTCGGGCTCAGCTCACCCTGAATTGTCTCACGAAGTCGCCTCAACTTTGGGCGAACCTCTGGTCTCTGCCTTCATCGGGCGATTCCCAGATGGTGAGATTGACATCAAAATCCATGAAGACATGCGTGGAAGTGATGTCTTCGTGATTCAGCCCACCTGCCCACCCGTTAACGAAAATTTAGTTGAGCTCGCTTTGATTGCCGACACACTTCGTCGAGCCAGCGCCGCTCGAGTGACGGCCGTCATGCCCTATTTCGGCTACGCGCGCAAAGACCGCAAAGACGAGGGCCGGGTGCCGATTTCAGCTAAGGCGGTAGCCAACATGCTGGTCTCGTGTGGCATCGATCGCGTTTTGACCATTGATTTGCACGCTCAGCAGATCCAGGGGTTCTTTGACACGCCCGTGGATCACCTCTATGCGCGCACGGCGATTCAAGAGGTCGTCCGTGGCGAGGGCTTCGAGAACCTAGTCGTTTGCTCGCCTGATGTGGGGGGGGTCAAAATCGCCCGTGCCTACGCCAAAGAGCTCGATGCTCCCCTTGCGATTATCGATAAGCGTCGGATGAGCGGCGACACCGTGATTTCCGAAACCATCATTGGCGATGTGGAAGGGGCCGACATCTTGCTGACCGACGACATGATTAGTACGGCGGGCACAATCGCCGAGGCATGCCGCATTCTCAAGAAAAAAGGGGCCAAGCGTGTCTGTGTTGCAGCAAGCCATGCCGTCTTGGCGGGGCCAGCGCGAGAAAGGCTTCAAAATTGTGGGGCTGACAAGGTGTGGGTTTCTAATACAATACCCCTTCGCGGTGATCTACCCGACTGCTTTGAAGTCATTTCGGTAGCACCTCTTTTGGCCCGTGCCATTGCACGGATTCACCGAGAAGAGTCGGTCAGCGCATTGTTCGAAGACGCCTAATTGGGGCGCAATTTAGTTAATAAGATGTCATCATCCACACCCTCCCTGAAGGCCGAGCCACGCACTGGCTCGGGTACACGCGATTCTTTCTCCCTGCGCAAAGCAGGCCGTATGCCTATCAATTTGGTCGGCCACGGCGAAGAGACCGCTTCATTTCATATCGACGACCACAGCTTTCAAGCGGCCTTGCGCCACCACGAGCGCGTTTTCATGCTTGAGCATGGCGACAAGCGCGAGCAGGTGATGTTGCACGATGTCCAATGGGATCGCATGGGCGACCGCATTCTGCATATTGAGTTCTTGCGCGTGCCAGTCGGCGAAGTTGTCGAGGTCCAGGTTGTCCTTGAGTTCGTTGGCCACCCTAAGGGCGCGGCTAAAGGCGAATTCGTTAAGCCTTTGCTTGATATCGCTGTGAAATGCGTGCCTCGTTCGATTCCAGAGAGCATTGCTCTTGATGTGAGCGAGCTTGACCTTGACGAGCAGATTCTTGCTGGCGATCTCACAATGCCCGAGGGCGTTGAATTGCTGCAAGACCCCGAAGAGGTCGTCTGCGCCATTCGTCTATCCCAAGAAGAAGTCGAGCCTGAAGAGGGCGCCGAAGGTGACGGCTCTGCTGAGCCAGAAGTCATCGCTAAAGGCAAAGACGACGATTCTTCGGGCGATGGCGAGTAGTCTCGCTAGCCGAATCCAGGCCGCTTGAGTATGATTTTTGGCCCCAAAGATGGCACAACGCTGCCAGATCTGGGGCCTCGGCTGATTGTTGGCCTTGGCAACCCTGGCGCGGAATACGACGGCACACGCCATAATGTCGGCTTCCAAGCACTTGATCTTTTCGCAAAACGAGTGGGTTTGACATCTAGCAACCTTCGGGTTGCCGGTCGCAAGCTTGCTGACTTGGCGCGGTCGACTGATGGCCGCTTTGCTTTGCTTTGGCCGACCACTTACATGAATCTTTCTGGTTCTGCCGTGGCTGCTGCAGCACGCCAGCTTGATGTTTTGCCTGAATCCATTTTGGTCGTCACCGACGACTTCCATCTTGAGCTAGGCGGCTTGCGTATTCGCGCGGCTGGCAGCCCAGGTGGGCACAACGGGCTCAAATCCATCGAGCAAGTTTTGCAGACTGACCTATACCCTCGATTGCGTATCGGGGTGGGGCAGCCGCGAGCTTCTAGCGTGGACCATGTGCTCGAAACCTTCCGCAGCGCAGAGTTGCCGATAGTCGAGGAAACCCTCGAAACGGCCTCTTGGGCTCTAGAAGACTGGGCTTTGGGCCAATCCATCGAGGATGTCCAATCCCGCTACAACCGCCGCACGCCGCAGGCGAATTCTGAATAACCAGAAAAACCGATCGGATCGGAAAGGCACAAAATGACAAATACAAAACACACATACCAAGCGATGTTCCTCCTTGAAAACGGGGAAGTTCGCGAAAAAGGCTTTAGTGCCGTGCGAGATTGGCTCAAGGGCACTCTCGAAAAGCACAGCATTGATGTAAAAGTTCTTCGCCTCTACGGCGAGCGGAAATTGGCTTACCCTATCGGAGGCCGCGTGCGCGCGACTTATGTTTTAGGTTGGCTCGAGGCTGAGGGCGAAGCTGTCAACGCAGCGATGCGCGATATGTACCTCGTTGGCCCTGCCTTCCGCATGCGCTTCTTCCAAGAAGCCGAGATTCCAGAGGCTGAATTGGCCTTTGGCATCGAAGAAGTCAACGATGCTGACTTGGTGATCCTTGACGATCAGCCAGAAGAAGTCATCGAAGAAGAATATGTCGAGCCAGAAGAAGAAAAGGCTGCTTCCAAAGATGCTGCTGACGGCGACAAGAAAACAGAAGGCAAGGCCGACGACGCCAAAGCTGAGACCACTGAAACCAAAGAAGAGCCGGCCAAAGAAGCCGCTAAAGAGGAGGCCAAGTAATGGGCAAGAAGACACATAAAAAGTTTGACTTCAAAGACACCGAAGATCTTCTTCGCTACCTTTCGGGTCAAGGTCAAATCTCTAGCGCTAAGCGCACTGGCTTGAGTGCCCGTGAGCAGCGTTCTCTTAAGCGCGCCGTCAAAAACGCGCGTTTCCTCGGCCTCTTGCCTTTCGTGGGTTAAAGCGATGAAATTACAAGTAATTTTAAGCAAAGATGTTCCGACGCTTGGCGTTGTGGGCGATGTGGTTGAGGTCCCTGCTGGTTACGCACGCAACTTTTTGCTGCCAAGTGGCATGGCTTTGCCATGGTCGGAAGATGCGGCTCGCCGTATCGAAAAGTCTGCTAAAGAAGCTGAGGTTGAGCGCATGGAAATGGCCGCTCAATACGAGGCTCTTGCCAAGCGCGTTTCGAGCATTCAACTTACTTTCGAAGAGAAAGTAAATGCAGAGGGTGCTCTTTATGGCGCGGTCAATGCCAAGCGCATTCATGCCGCACTCAATGAGCAAGGCATCGACTTGCCAGAGAGCCATGTTCGTCTCGCTGAGCCATTGCGCACAGCAGGTGAGTATGAAGTGCCGATTCACATTCATGCCGAGCTCAACTCCAACATTGTTGTTTGGGTTGTTGCACTCGAGCAAGAGGGTGAAGAGGTCGATATCGCCGCCATGGATGCAGCGGCCGCAGCCGAAAAAGCTGCTGCTGAAGCTCTAATCGCCGAAGAGGCAGCAAGCGAGTAATCGTTCCGCAAACCGAGGTGGGGGGCTTTGGCTATTCCCGCCTCGGTATGCTGCACTCTCATGACTTCTGAATCGGTCGCTCCAGGGCAAGTCCCCTTTGATTTGGATGCTGAACAAAGCGTCCTAGGGGCGGTTTTGCGTGATCCGCGCTGCATCACCGATGTAGCCGCAATCGTTCGTCCCGAAGATTTCTACGCGCCACGCAACCGCTCCATCTTCGAGATGATGCTGCGCGTTGACGACCGCCAGCCCGGTGGTTGCGACCCCGTTTCGATTGCTCAAGAAGAAGACCGTGCGGGCAAAGGTTCAGAGTTGGGCGGCAAGGCTTATCTCCTTGAGATGATGCACGCGCACCCTTCGGGTGCCTATCTTGAGTATCACCTAAAAATCTTGCGTGATTTGTCTCTCAAGAGGCAATTGCTCGAGACATCCGATGAAATTCGTCGCTTGGTTCATTCTGGTGAAGCCGAGTCGGTTGAAGAGCTCATTGAAAAAGCCGAGAGCGATGTTTATCGAGTGGGCGATCGTCTAGTCGGTAAAGAGCTCGTTGAAATCCGTCAATTAATTGACGACCGCCTTGATGACATCCTTGACCCTAAGGGTGGCCCTGGGGGCTTAAAGACGCACTACCTTGAGCTTGATGAGCGGCATGGCTTCCGTCCGGGTGATTTGATTGTGTTGGCGGCTCGACCTGGCATGGGCAAGACAGCTTTGGCTCTCAACATTCTTGAGCGCGTGGCGATTCAAGAGCAAAAGGCGGTGTTGATGTTCTCGCTTGAAATGCCAGACTATCAATTGCTTTTGCGTTTGCTGTCATGCCATGCGGGTATTCGGCACGATAATTTGCGCCGTGGCCTAAAGAGCGCTCACGACCGAGAGGCCTTGACTCTGTCTGCAACGGCTTTTCAGAAATCTCGGATTTACATCGACGATTCATCTCAGCCTTCCCTAGCTCAAATTCGCGCCAAGGCTCGGCGTTTGGCTCGCGATGGCAATCTTGATTTGATTATCGTGGATTACTTGCAGCTCTTGTCGACCAAAGCCGAGAGTCGCCAACAAGAGATCTCGATTATTTCGCGTACTTTCAAGAGTATCGCCCGAGACCTAAAAGTGCCTGTGCTTGCTCTTTCACAGTTAAACCGCGCCGCAGAAAAGCGTGATCCGCCACGGCCGCTTCTCTCTGACTTGCGTGAATCAGGCGCGATTGAGCAAGACGCTGACATGGTGATGATGCTCTATCGCCCCGAATACTACACTCATGCCGAAGAAGACAGTGGTCTTGCTGAAGTGAGTATTGCTAAAAACCGTCATGGTTCCACAACGAGATTCAATCTGCGCTGGGACGGCGATTTTATGCGCTTCGAAAACTACACTACCGCTGATGTCATTGACCCAAGTGTCGACTTCAGTCTCCCTTCCACTCCGGTCTTTGACGACTGATGCGATTGATCTTGCCTGTTCTTGTTGCTGCCACGGCTCTGTTGAGCCCCTTGGCCGCCTATTCACCGACTCCAGTCCCTCAAGAAGAGGCTGTTGTTGAAATCCAAGAGATTGAAATTCGTGGCGCTGATGACCATCGTGAGCAAATCCTTGACTTCTTAAATATCAAAGTCGGAGACGCCTATGATCCCGAACGCGCTAACGCTTGGTTGATTTCTTTGCCAAAATATAAATCGATTACGATTAAAGATATCTTTATTGAGCCACTAAATGAAACGAGCGTAAAACTGATTTTGGTTGTTGAGGTTCCAGATGCAATATGGAATCGTCTCATTTTTGAAGGGCTAGAGCATCTCTCCCGCCAAGATCTAATGGACACCTCGCATTTGCAGGTGGGGCAATCACTTAATCGTTCGCGCCTTGACAGCTTGATTCTCGCTTGGGAAAATCAGTACAAGCAACTGGGCTTTGCTCATGTTTCCATCACAGTACAGTCGACGATGAATCCGGGCGAGGTCTTGCTTGTCGTCGATGAAGGCGAAGAAGTCGATATTGGTCGCATTAATTTTGTCGGCAATACTCGCTTCCCAGGAAGCAATTTAATCGGTCTAGATTTAATCGGCGAGATGGAATCTGATACGGGGTGGTTCTTTTGGGCAACGACGACTTACAACCCTGAGGCCCTCCTTGGTGACATCACGGCGATTAAGGTGCTTTATCAAGAATATGGCTATTTTGATGCTGAGGTCAGTATCGATGAGCCGGTCTACTACGACAACGGAGAAAAGGTGCAAATCACTTTCCGCATTGAAGAAGGCTTGCCTTATGTCGTTGACTCCATCCGTTTCGAGTCCGTTAGTGGCGAGTCGCTTACGATTCCTCAAGATGAATTGACCGCGCTTCTTCGCATGAAGCCCGGCATGGTTTATCAAAAGGCATACGCTCAGGCTGATTTAATGGCTTTGCGGGCACTTTATGGCGCTAAAGGTCATCCGGTTGCGAGCTTTGGCGCTGCTGACGCCGAGGGCTTCTTGCAGATAAACCCCAGCCATTTCGACTCGATGCCTGCGATCTTTAACGACCCAGAGACACATCTCAGTACGGTTGTTTGGCAGATTCGCGAGGGCACCCCGAAAAAGATTCGTAATGTTTTGATTACTGGAAACCACAACACGCGAGACCCAGTCATCAGGCGAGAAATTTATCTAGAGCCAGGTGATTCGGCTCGCACCGATGAAGCCGACCGCTCTAAGCGACGCTTGCTGGGGCAAGGCTATTACTTTGACCCTGAGACAGGCACACCTTTTGTCGATTATGGGTTTTTGGCTGTGCCGCAGCAGCCTGACTGGGTCGACCTCGAATTCCGCGTCAAAGAAGGCCCTGGCACAGGCAACTTTCAGTTTGGTGGTGGCCTAGGCTCTCTTGGCTCCATGCTGATGATCCAATATAAAAAATCCAACTTTGATATTACGCGTCCGCCATCGTCTCTAGGCGCTTCGTTTATCGAGATTTTTGACGGTAGGGCATTTACTGGCGGGGGGCAGCAGTTTTCAATCAACGCTATGCCTGGCACAGAGTATTCTCGCTATTCCATGAATTTCCATGAGCCAGACCTGTTCGCTGACCATGTCGAGCAAATTGGGTTTGGCGTAAATTTCAACAAGTCTAATTTGCGCCTACGCACTCACCTTGAAGAACGCGCCGCCGCGAGTGTGCGGTTTTCAAGGCACCTAAGCCGCGAGTGGTCTTTGTGGGCGTCCCCAGGTTATGAGGTGGTCGGCATGAATGAATTCAGTGCCGGTGCGCCCGATGTCATGTTAAATGACGAGGGCGACCACACTCTTCATCGTTTTTCCATTGGCTCGAGCTTCAATTCAGTTCTTAACCCATTCAACCCTATCGAGGGTATCCGTCTCAATGGTAATTTGACTCAGGGTGGTGGCCCGCTTGGTGGCGACTGGGATTACCTCAAGGGTACGGCTTCTTTTTCGAAGTACTTCCCGCTCTTCGAAGATGGGTTGGGCCGGCGTTGGGTTTTCTCTGCCAAGGCATCCGTCGGTCGCGCTTGGCCACAGGGCGATTCAGATACGATTCCATACACTCAGCGTTTCTTTTTGGGTGGCCAAAGCACCCTGCGTGGTTTCTATGTGCGTGGCGCGGGTACCTCAGTGAATAGTTTCCCACTCGGTGGTGAAGCCATGTGGCGCTCCACGACTGAGTTAAGTTTGCCTTTTGCGTCGACTCTTAAACGCGGTGTTTCTGGCGAATACGAATGGGCTCGCTTGGCCTTCTTCCTCGACGCTGGCCAACTTGGTGAGAGCTTTTCTGACCTTGACCCGATGCGTGCCGCCGTTGGTGTGAGCTTTCGCATTCGCATTCCCTTCATGCCGCAAATGCCACTCGTGCTTGATTTCGGCAAACCCATTCTTAGCGAAGAGGGCGACCGTGAGCGTCTCTTCACCTTCACCTTTGGCTCAATGTTTTAGCCTGACATGAAATACATCTCTCTCCTTCTTCTTCTCGTTTTGACTTTTGCAGGTGCTTTGGTTGCGGGGCGCTCTTCCGCAGAGCCATCTGAATCCGTCCGCTACATTGATATGCAAAAATGTCTTACTGGCTACCGTGCAGGTCAAGCCGAAATGGAGACCTTCAATGAGATATCTCGCAGTCGCGAGTCAGCTTTGATGGCTCAGCAATCTGAGTTGCAAAATCGCGGCAGTGAGCTTGAAATCCTTGACCCAGCCTCCGTTGAATTTCGTGAAGGCAAAGCCAAAATCAATGATGATATCGCTCAGTTTCAGCGCGATGTAAAGCGATTCCAGGAAGAGCAGCAACTTGAAATACTTCAAGTGCAGGCCCGTGCATTCAAGCAAATCTTTGAAGCAGCTAGGATCGTTGGCGAGCAAAATGGCTTCAGTGCGGTGATGCGCTCACCCGGTACGCTTCCAACAGTTGATGCTGAGCCACGCGCGCTCTTGGATTACTTCGATTTCACACAGCTACTCTGGACTAACCCCAACTACGATGTTTCAGAGCTTGTCCTGAAAGTTCTCAACGGAGAAGGTTAAACTCCGATTCCATCCATGGAACGCGCCGCACGCACTCTAAAAAAGAACGCCGAATTCGAGGGGGTCGCCCTTCACTCTGGCGATTCTGTGCGCGTAAGACTTGAGCCTGCGCCAGCAGGTACAGGCATTGTTTTTCGGCGCAGTGATTTAGACGACGGCCCTGATGTGCCGGCTTTGCCTAGTGCTTTGGTTACTTCAAATCACCGCACCGTTTTGCGTGAGGGGCCAGCTGAAGTTGGCATGGTTGAGCATTTGCTTTCCGCCTGCAACGGGCTTGGGGTCGATAACCTCATAGTGTGTGTCTCGGGTAGCGAAATGCCTGGCATGGACGGCTCGGCTTTGCCTTATGTCGCTGCTATGCAAAAGGCGGGTTTGCTTGAACAAAAACTTACGCGTAAGGTTTTTCGTGTAATTGAACCCGTCGTTGTGCGCGAGGGTGATGCAGAAATACTCGTTTTACCGCCTTCTGGCGATGAGCTGCGGGTTCGTTACTTGCCAACTTACCCAGCCGAGATCGACGACTCACCATTTGAGTTTTTTCTGACTCAAGGTGCCTTCGAAAGCGAGGTCGCCCCTGCGCGCACTTTCGTGGTTGCATCAGAAATTGAAGCCCTGCTTGCGGCCGGCTACGGCAAAGGCGCAACAGCTGAAAACACAGTTGTTCTTGGCGGTGATACTCCAGCAGAGCTGCGCATGCCTTGTGAGCCAACGCGCCATAAGGTGCTAGATTTACTAGGCGACTTCGCGCTACTTGGCGTGAGCTTGCACGCCGACATCATCGCAACTCGATCGGGTCATGCTTTGAATCAAGCCGCCGTCCGTCGTTTGCGTGAGCAGCTTGATGATGCAGAGTTGGCTGGTGAGGTTATGGCCCAAGATGGTTATGACATCCGAGATGTGATGCGGCTCTTGCCTCATCGCTATCCTTTTCTTCTTGTAGACCGAGTCATTGAGGTTGAGGGCTTTCGTCGCGCGGTTGGCATCAAAAATGTCACGATTAACGAGCCTTTTTTTGAGGGCCACTTTCCTGACCAACCACTCATGCCAGGAGTACTCCAGCTTGAGGCACTTGCGCAACTTTCAGGCTTTCTTTTGCAGCGCAAACTTGAGCACACCGGCAAAACGGTTGTGCTTGCGGCCATCGATAAAGTGCGTTTCCGAGGCGGCGTAACGCCAGGAGACCAGCTACGCCTTGAGGTCGAGACTTTACGCATGTCAAGTAACCGAGGCACGGTAAAAGCTCAAGCTAAAGTTGGCAGACGCGTTGTTTCCGAGGCCGTCCTTTCCTTCGCCATGATTGCTTCCTCATGACAAATATCCACCCTACGGCCGTCCTCGCAGAGGGCGCCAAAGTTGCCGATGATGTCGTTATCGGCCCCTTTTGTTATATCGGGCCTAAGGTTCGCATTGGCGCCGGTACCCGTTTGGGGCCTCATGTTACCGTTCAAGGCCGCACGAGCATTGGTGAGCGCAATCATTTTGTTGCTCAGTGTGCGATTGGTGGCAAACCACAAGATCTTAAATATGCTGGCGAAGAGTCGGCTCTCGTTATTGGAGATGACAACACTGTGCGAGAATTTGTAACGATTAATATCGGCACAGCTGCAGGCTCTTGGGTTACCAGCATTGGCAACCGCAACCTCATCATGGCTTGTGCGCATGTTGCGCATGATTGTGTTCTCGAAGACGACATCGTCGTTGGCAACAATGTATTGCTCGCGGGGCATGTGCGCATCGAAAATCGTTGCATTATTTCAGGTGGGGCAGCAGTCAATCATTTTGTGACGATTGGCACATTAGCTATGGTCGGTGGCATGGCACGCGTCGTTAAAGATGTGCCACCGTTTATGGTTTTTGAGGGTTCCAAAGTCCGTGGAGTCAACTTAGTCGGCCTCCGGCGCCGCGAAGTTGAGCCAAAGAGTATCAAGCAAGTTCGTGACGCTTACCGTCGTCTTTTTGCAGACGATGCGCCAACTGTTTTGGCCATGCAAGAAATGGAAGCCGAGGGCGAGTTGTCACCTGAGACTTCAAGGCTATTAGCTTTCTTGCGTGACATGGAGCGAGGTTTCCAAGGGCGCTATCGAGAATCGCTTCGCCGCCCAAATGCTTCCTGAGAGGTTGAATCATGACTTTAAGAGCAGTCGTTTTTGGAGTAGGGCATCTTGGGCGACATCATGCCCGCATTCTTTCTGAGCTTGCTGGCGTTGAGCTCACAGCGATTATTGACCCCGATGAGGCGCGCGGCCGTGAGCATGCCGTTAAGTACTCTTCTAATTGGTTTGCAGATCTCTCGAGCTTTCAGATCAGCCATAAAGGGCCATTAAGTGACGCGATTGATTTCGCCGTGATTGCCGTACCGACGACATTGCATGAAGCTTGCGCGACTCCGCTTCTGCTTGACGGCGTTGCCTGCCTTGTTGAAAAGCCCATGGCACCAGACCCAGAGACTTGCGCTCGCCTTGTCGCCGCAGCTGAAAAGTCAGGTGCGATTTTGGGCGTAGGCCATGTCGAGCGCTTTAACCCTGCCGTGCGCCGCGCCTTAGAGCTTGGGGTACGACCCCGCTTTATCGAGGCTCATCGCTTAGCTCCCTATACTTTTCGCTCGACTGATGTCGGCGTTGTTTTAGATTTGATGATTCACGATATCGATTTGGCCTTGGCCTGGGTCGGTAGCGATGTCGTGTCTGTTGATGCCGTCGGCGGCGCGACCTTGTCGCCATCCGAAGACATCGCTTCTGTTCGATTGAGATTTGAAAATGGTGCCGTCGCCAATTTGACTGCATCTAGACTCAGTCTCAAGCCTATGCGCAGGTTCCGCGTCTTTGGTCCAGATTGCTATGTCTCGGTTGACAGCCAAGACCGCTATGCCCTCTTGGTTCAAAAAGGCGAGGGCTTTGACGCAAGATTGGCTGCTCAGCTTGCTAGTGCCGGAAACCCATCTGGCGCTTTTTCCGATATGCTTCATGTCGAAGAGCTTCAGCTTGACGAAGACGAACCTCTTCGTGCTGAGCTTGAATCTTTTGCAAAGTCCGTTCAAGAAAACCGTCCTCACCTTGTTACGGGCGAAGACGGCATGCGTGCCGTCGAAACGGCATTTCGGATTCAAGCTGCTTTAGCTGAGTCTGGCTGGCAAGCTTAATCGACTAGGCAGATTGCGAATCTAGTGTTTTGAGTGGTCAACTTTGCCGTGGCCCGCATGAGCTTTCTTTGGGTCAGTCTTAGGTGGCGTCATGCCCAAATATTTCCAGGGCTTGCGCACAAATTTAGCCATCGCCTTTTCGCTCGAAAAGTGAAAGCGTTGTGAGCCAAGTGTCGCCCAGAAAACTTTTTTGCTGTCAGCCTTGGCGTCAACAATGCACTTTTTGCCCGATGGCTGTAGCACAATATTTGCCGACGCAAGCTTTGCAAAGTACTTGTCGGGTGTTTTACGCCATTTCTTCTCGCATGGGGGGCAGCATTGGTCTACATGTGAGCCGCGCAATTCAAATGCATTCTTGGGGATGATGTTTCCACCCATGACCGCACATTTTGTTTGCGCTTTACGCCCCTGAAGGATGTCAAAAAACTTAGCTGGCGTTTTTTGTACAGTTTTAAGCGATTTCGAATCATTCACATAAATCGTTTTATTCAAAAAAGAAGCCGAGTGCTCGCGAGTTTCAAGGGCATCTCCAGTAATGGGGTCGATGCTTTGAATGTTCTCAAGCTGCTGGCCTTTTTTGTAAAGCAAGTAAATGTACTTGTCTGGAAAAGCTTTAAACTCAGGCAAGCACTCTGCACAGTTTAAGTAAATGCGCTGGCCTTCGTAATCGACGAATGTGTCTTTGTTGGCCAACTCATCACCCGTTACAGGGCAGGTCGTTTGCGCAACGAGGGTAAGGATGAGACTAAGTAGTAAGTTCATGGTTTTTTGCGCACGCGGCGCTCTTCAATGAGTGAGTAGAGGACAGGGACCAAAAACATCGTCATGATGGCGATGGTCATGCCGCCGAAAGATGGAATCGCCATGGGAATCATGACATCCGCCCCGCGACCGGTTGCAGTCAGTACTGGAAGTAAGGCAAGCAGAGTCGTGGCCGTTGTCATGAGGCAAGGGCGCACGCGGCGCTTCCCTGCAATGACGACGGCCTCGCGGACACTTTCTCGAGTTGTAGGGCGATCGCGATCAAAGGTTTGTCGCAAGTAAGTCGCCATGACTACTCCATCGTCGGTGGCGATGCCAAAGAGTGCCAGGAAGCCGACCCAAACCGCAATGCTGAGGTTGTAGCCGTGCACTTGGAAGACCTCTCGCATCGATCGACCGAGCAGGTGGAAGTCGAGGAACCAATCTTGGCCCCAAAGCCAAAGCATGATGAAGCCGCCAGCCCATGCGACCACTACACCCGAAAATACGAGCAGTGTCGTTGAAAATCGGCGGAACTGCAGTTGCAGAATCACCATGATGAGCGCAAGAGCTAGCGGCAATACAACCATCAAAGTTGCGTTTGCGCGGACTTGGTTCTCCCAAGAACCCGCGAATTTGTAACTCACGCCTGAAGGCAAAACGAGCTCGCCTGCGTCAATTTGTTTTTGCAGGAACTCGCGTGCTTTTTCGACGACCTCGACTTCGGCCCAACCTGGGTGCTTGTCGAATACGACATAGGCGGTCAGGAAAGTGTCTTCCGTTTTGATCATCTGGGGACCTCGCACATAGGAAATATCTGCGACACTACTCAGCGGGATTTGCGCCCCTTGCGGTGTGCGCAAGCGGACATTTTCTAGGGCCTCAATCGAGTCGCGTGTTTCGCGTGCATAGCGCACAATGATGGGGTAGCGCTCGCGACCTTGAACCGTGGTTGAAACCTGCTTTCCGCCAACAGCTGCTTGAAGCACACTTTGCACATCAGCAACATTAAGCCCATAGCGACTCGCTGCTTCGCGGTTCACTTCGATTTCGAGATACGGTTTGCCCACAACGCGGTCGGCGGCAACAGTTGGTGGGTTGATGCCCGGAGAAGTCCGCAAGAGGGCTTCAAATTCCACGGCCACACGACTCAAAGTCTCTAAGTCGGGGCCCTGCAATTTAAGCCCCATCGGTGCACGCATACCGGACTGAAGCATCACGATTCTGGTGGAGATGGGTTGCAGTTTCGGCGCGGATGTCGAGCCAGGCAATGCGGCCGCCTCAACGATTGCATCCCAGATGTCATCGGGAGTCTTTATGTGGTCGCGCCATTGGCGGACGCGAGTGCCATCTTCCAAACGGCGATACTCCGGTCGATAGTGAATCACAGTTTCAACCATGGAAACAGGCGCTGGGTCAAGTGGTGATTCGACTCGCCCAATTTTGCCGACAACCTGTTCGACCTCAGGGATGGCCTCTATTGAGCGATCCATGCGCGAGAGAGCATCCATGGCTTCCCCGATACTGGCGTGGGGCATGGTGGTGGGCATGTAGAGGAAAGAGCCTTCGTCGAGCTGAGGCATGAACTCACGCCCCATCCCACTCCAGGAGTATCCGCCTGCTACAAGCGTGAGAACCGGCAAGGTCAGGAAGGCTAATTTATGGGCCAAGCACCAGCGAAGAATCGATTCGTATGCCCGATGGAAAAGCGAAAACAAACCGAGCAAGCCGAAGACTAAACTCAGAACAAAAATCAAATTAAACAACTCGCCTGCATCGGGGCCGAGTGGCTCCCAGTGGCCGGCTAGCCACCAGCCAACCAGCAGCATGAGCATGCCATTTGAGCCCATCCGCACACGCGCGTTGTCGGCGTGCAAATGCTTGCGCATAAAAGTAGTGATTACATTGTTGCGGCGCGGGAAGAGTAGAAGTGCGAGAACAGGAATCAGGATGAGTGCAACCATCACCGACCCCGTAAGCGCAAAGGTCTTTGTAAAAGCAAGAGGCTTGAACAATTTGCCCTCGGCTCCCGTCATTGCAAACACAGGAAGAAAGCCGACCACGGTCGTTGCAACGGCCGTCAAAATAGCACTTCCGACCTCTGTGGAGGCCTCTAATACGGATTGCTCTGGTTTTTCCCCGTCGGGAGGGTCTTGTAATCGAGTGAGTATGTTTTCACTCAAAACAATTCCCATGTCAACCATAGTGCCGATGGCGATGGCGATACCTGAAAGGGCCACAACATTGGCATCGACCCCCGCAAGCTTCATTGCGATGAAGGTAAACAAAACCGCAAGCGGCAAAAGCACGCTAATCAAAAACGAAGAGCGTAAATGCATCACCATGAAAACCACAACCATAATGGTGACGAGGATTTCTTCAATGAGTGCTCGGCTTAGCGTGTCAAGCGTCTCGCCAATTAAGCCCGAGCGGTCGTAAAACGGCACAACCGTCATGGTCGAAAGCGTGCCGTCTGCAAGGGTCTTGCGCGGCATCCCTGGGGCGATTTGGGCAATCTTTGATTTGATGCCTTCGATGACGGCCATGGGGTTGTCGCCGTAGCGAGCGACGACAACACCGCCAACTGCTTCAGCCCCACCTCGGTCGAGTGCGCCTCGTCGCACGGCGGGGCCGAGTTGGACATGAGCGACATCTGCAATGGTTAGCGGAACACCATCAGCCGATGCGCGGATGACAGCTTGCTCAAGGTCGCTTACATTTTCAACCCAACCGCGACCGCGAACGACATATTCGACCGCGTTGATTTCCATCGTGCGTGCGCCAACTTCGAGATTAGACTTTTGCACAGCTTTCATGACTTGGTGCAAATGCACTCCATGAGCCCGCATCAAATCGGGGTCGACCTCAACTTGGAATTCGCGTTGAAACCCGCCGATAGATGCCACTTCGGCCACTCCAGCAACACTGCTTAATGCGTAGCGCAGGTTGAAGTCTTGAATCGTGCGCAGCTCATCTAAATCCCAACCGCCTGTTGGATTGCCGTCTGCGTCTCGCCCTTCGAGGGTGTACCAGAACACTTGCCCCAATGCTGTTGCGTCAGGCCCCAAAGTAGGGGATGCATCGCTCGGCATTAATCCTGGCGGCAGGGCATTTAGCTTTTCAAGAATGCGAGAGCGCGACCAATAGAACTCAATGTCTTCATTGAAAATAACATAGACCGTCGAAAACCCCATCATCGAGAAAGATCGAATCGTTTTGACGCCTGGAATGCCGAGCAAACTTGTCGTCAACGGGTAGGTGACTTGATCTTCGACATCTTGAGGCGAGCGCCCCATCCAGCGTGTAAAAACGATTTGTTGATTTTCACCAATGTCGGGGATGGCATCAACTGCGATGGGGTCGCGTGGCATCCAGCTCGGGCCAATGTCGAATGGCGCGACGCGGATACCCCAACCGATGAGGAGGGTGAAGCCCATGAAAACGATGAGCTTCTGTGATAGGCAGGCGCGGAGGAAGGAACGCAGCATCGTTTACTCCTTGGTCGACTCGGTGGGTGGGATGGCGCGGCGTTCTTCGCCGCATCGCAACATGGATGCACCGAAATAGGGGTTGCTCAAGAGGTCATAATCTTGAATCCATTCTGCGCCCGTATCTTGGAATGCCATCGGGCAAAAGAAGACTCTCAAGGTGTCGCCACTTTTGCGCTCATAACCAAAAACTTCAATGGCGCGAATGTAGCCTTTGCTGAAACGGTCGAAACCCGTGCGTTGCGCTTCGATATCACCCGTTTGGCTCATGGCCTCTGCGCCGTTTTGCATGCGGGCGAATACGGGGCGCCATTCTTCAAGACCAGCGTTTTCGAGGCCGTCGGTGCTCAGCGTGCCGAGTAAATCCAGTGCCGTTTGCCCGGCCAACTGCGTCTTTGTGGCATCGTCGTCTGCAAGTGCGACTTGAGCTGCAAGGTAAGAATCAGCCAATGCGCCGAGTTTTACGCGCAGTGCGTTTGGCACATCGAAGGCAATCGCTTTTTTCTCGCCGGCCATGGACATCATGCTGGGCTTCGCCAAAATTTGCAGGGCAGAATCGACCTTGAAAGCACCCTTTGTGACGATTTCATCGCCTTCGTTTAGGCCTTCAAGAACCACCCAGAGATCTTGAGCGCGAGGGCCTAATGTTATTTCTCGACTTTCAAAAATGACATTTTCGGCGGATGGAATGCGCAAGAAAACAACTGCACGCTCGCCTGTTAAAAGTGGAGCTGTACGAGGAATCACTAACGGAGCATCTAGTGCCGCATTGGCTGCACTTGACACATTGCCGTTTAGATCAAGCGGTGCCTGAATGCGGGCGCGCACAAACATCCCTGGGCGAAGCCGCCCGTCGGGATTCTCGGCCTCAAGGCGAACACCGACCGTGCGCGTTTTGGGGTCGACGGTTGGGTTCATGAAAACGACTTCACCCATGAATGACTGTCCCGGGAAGGCGTCTACGGTGAAGGTCGCGCTTTGGCCCATTTTGAGCCAAGCCAAATCGGTCTCAAATGCCTCAAGCTCGACCCAAACATGGCTCGCGTCGGCAATGAGGAAAAGCTCTGCGCCCTTTTTGACCCAGCTGCCTTCTGTCGCGTTTTGGGCCAAGACAATGCCGGCAGCAGGGGCGTGAAGTGTGATCCGTTCTTCGGCTTCTTCGAAATCGATGAGATCTTCGATTTGGCTGTCTGACATACCAAGCGCAATGAGTTTGGCTTGGCTCGCTGCGGCCAGTTTTTCATGGCTCGCATGGAGTGCACTCTCAGTGTTAGACGACTGCAATGCCGAGTGGATTTGCAACAGCTCTTGTTGAGCCGCAAATAATTCAGGGCTCCAAATGTCAGCAAGCGCCTGGCCTTCGGAAACGGATGCACCGATGAAGTCAACATAGAGTTTGTCGAGACGGCCGCCCGTCCAAGCCGTGAGGCTCGAAACGCGGGTTTCATCCCATGAAACCTTTCCGACCAACTCGACTGCTCGAGCCACCGCGCGGCGCTCAACAGGGCTGGTTTGGATGTTTGCAAGAGCTCTCGCAGCTTCAGACATAGCGACTTGGCGCTCGCCAACTTGAGCCGCGTTGGGGTCAATCGGAATGAGCTCCATCCCGCAAATCGGGCAAGGTACGGGATCAGGGAACTGAAATTGCGGATGCATCGAGCAAGTCCAGAGGACATCCGCTTCGGCCTCGGCGGAACTCTCGGCATCGTGGTCATGATTCTCGGCATTTTGGGGGCCGAGCGAGTGCCGACCCAGAAGGATGCCAATGACGAGAGCTAGGAAAGTAAAGAAGTAGGTGAGTTTGCGCATGACTATTGGAGCAACGAGAGGCCAGAGAGGTTTTCAATTTGGGCGGCCGCAACAATCTCATCGGAGGCAGCGCGGGCAGCAGCAGTTTCAAAAGCCAAGAGTCGTTCTTGGCTCGCGGTTAAATCGAGGAAAGAGGCACCGGTCGTGCGATAACTTTCCTCAAGAGTGGCGAGGATTTGTTGCTCGCGTGGGATGAGCTCGTTTTGGTGCAAGCGCAAGCGGCGAGCGGCTTCGTCCATCGCGAAAACGGCCTGCGCCCATTGGCTTTGCAACTCTTGAGATCGAGCAATATGTTTTTGGCGGACGGAACTAAGCATAGCTTTTGCCTGCTCGACACGAGAAGTATTTCGCGCACCGTAAATGGGTAGGGTCATGCCGAAAACAAGAGCCGTTGCATCATCACCGGAAGTCTCTCCGGCCATGGGCTCGTCGCCGATAAAAGTATGCTCAAGACCAACCGTGAATTTTGGTTTGTTCTTGAGCCGCGCAAGCTGGATGTTTTCCGCGTTCGCGTTTTGCTGAGCTTCAAGAGCTAGCAAGCTCGGGTGGCCACCCCATGAAGCATCTGGCTGGCGGCCTATCACCAACGGCAACGGGTGCTCACCGGCTAGCAGAGTGGCTCCAACCGCACGATTGAGGTGTGATTGAAGAGGCGTTTTGAGAGCACGCAAGGTGCGCAGGCGCTCATTCAGAAGCGAGATGCGGGATTGCAATCGCAAGACATCCGCGAAAGCTGCATTGCCTGTTGAATAGCGTGTAGTGGCCACCGATTCCCAGTTTTGGAGCAACATTAAATGCTCGCTCATCAGGCTTTCTGCCGCGACTTGCCAGGCGAGCTCAGCCCAAGATTTAAGGATATCTCGGCGGACTTTGCGCCGCGCGCCTTCAAGAGCCCAGCGAGCGCTTTCCGCTTGAAGTGCCGCAACTTTACCTGCAGAGTCAAGCACACCAAACCAAGGGAAGGACTGCCGCAGAGCTAGTTTTGCATCGATGGGGCCATTTCGGGTTTCGATTGGATTGATGCCTCCGCCGAGGTTTAACACAGGGTCAGGAAGTGCCGTGGCCTGTGGAACCAGCTCGATAGCCCTGCGCCACGCATAGAGAGCGTTTTGCAAATCAGGGTGCTGAGTGGAAGCGAGTGCTAATGCCTGTTCTAAATCAAGCGGCGCGCTTGCGTCAGGTAGCGCGGGCGCGGAGCTGAGAGACATGGCGTCAGCCTTAACTTGCCAGTCAGCAAGATTAGCGGTGAAATCACGAGGTGCGCTATGACAGGCGCTTAGAAGCAGCAAGGCCGCTGCAAGGGGTTTGTGCGTAAACATTTTCGTTACTACTCTGCATGGGTACCGGGAAAACCGGGGTGGGGTGGCGGAACAAAATCAACGCGCACATGACCAAAAAGTCATGGCGCGGATCCGCTAGCAGAGGAACGAACAATGGAGTAAATGCAAGGCCCCAGGTGGGCCGCGAAGTGAAATCAAATGAGAACTCACATCGGTTTGCCATGTGCTTGCTGAAGGAGGCAAGGCGATGGCGATAGAGGCCATGGCCGGCGCATCAACGCTGATAGGCGCCGAATCGCGCTCGGGCGTGGGAGAGGAGGCCGGCGTGCGGTCGGGCGCTTTAAAATTGCAGCAGCAGCCTTTACGCACAATAGGTGCGTCGCCAAGATCGCCTGGCTCAAGGGGTGAACAGCAGCCACAGCCTTTAGATGCGCAGGTCTCAGGCCCCTGAGCGCCAACCAAAGAGGTGGGCAGCAGGAGCAGGGCAATGAGCCCTAAGGAGGCGAGGCGGCGCAGCATGATGAAAGCATACAACACGATGGCTCGGATGTGGTTCTTCGCTTTCTTGTGGCTTATGATTCACCATGACAAAATGCGCTGAAAGCCGCCTTCGTTTCCTGCCCATCCCACTATTTGGTTCCGTGATGGGGCTTGTTGGCCTCGCCGTCGCCTGGATGCGTTATGACGAGTTTCTAGGCGGCGACGCGGGGCTCGGTGGCCCGTTGCGCTGGGCTGTGACGGCTTGGTTTGCCTTTTTAACTTTGGCTTATCTGGCAAAGGCTGTCTTCCATTTTGACGCAGTCCTAGAGGAGTTTCGCCATCCCGTGCGCAGCAATTTTTTCCCGGCCTTTTCGATTTGTTTCCTATTACTGTCGATTGCTTGGCTGAATGCTGCTCCGGCAGCGGCTCAAGTGATGTGGTGGGTTGGCGCGCCCATGCACCTGCTTTTCACGCTGGTTTCATTGTCGAATTGGCTTGACAAAAAAGTAAAAATTCAAACGCTTAACCCAGCTTGGTTTATTCCGGTCGTCGGCAATATTCTGATCCCAGTTGCGGGCGTGAAAATAGCCCACCCTGACATTTCATGGTTTTTCTTTTCTATAGGGCTGATCTACTGGGTGGCCTTGTTTACGATCGTGCTCGAGCGGTTGGTCTTTCATGACCCTCTGCCCGCAAAGTTGAAGCCGACTCTCTTTATCCTTGTCGCGCCACCGGCTGTGGCATTTATCGCTTGGGTGAAACTTAATGCTCTTGAAACGGGGCATCCTGTCTTGGATAACGCAGGTCGTCTTTTGTACTTTTTCGGGATGTTCACTTTGTTGCTGTTGTTTTTCCGGATTCGACCTCGGAAGACGACTTTTTTCGTTTCATGGTGGGCCTACACATTCCCGATGGCCGCGGCGACTTTGTCTACCATTTTGATGGCGCATATCACAAAATTAGACTTTTACCACAATTTGGCAATTGGTCTGCTCATCGCTACGACAGTCGTCAACATCATCGTGTTGTTTGCGACTTTGCGAGCGGCAATCAAGGGTGAGGTTTGCGTTCCCGAATAGTTAGCCGATAATGCTCGGCTCATGAAGCCTAGGCCCGACCTTCTGCAACGCTTTCTTCTGCATCCCGCAGAGCTTGATCCATGCCCTCCTGACTGGCAGGCGGTCTTTGGGCGTCAGGCGCCACTGGCCGTCGAGATCGGCTTTGGTGGGGGCGAATACATGGCCTGGCAGGCAGGGCGAAAACTCGATACTGATTTTGTTGGCATTGAGCTGCCTCCAGATTGCATTGTGCATGGCGTGCCGCATCTTGCGGAAGCAGCCTTGAGCAATGTCCGCCTCATCCAGGGGGATGCGCGCTACCTTTTGCGCGAGTTGTTTGCACCGCAATCCCTTTCGCATGTACTGATGCAATTCCCGATGCCTTGGCCGAAAGAAAAGCATGCCAAGCACCGGGTGTATAGCCCTCACTTCGCGGCAACTTTGGCTGATGTTCTCGCTCCAGACGGCTGTTTTGAGTTGGTCACGGATCAAGACTGGTATGCGAATGAAACGGCTGCCATCCTTGGTGCGGACGGTCGTTTTGAAACGAGCGCTGTTGAGGTTAATCCTGAGCGGCCATTCAAAACGCGCTACGAAACAAAATGGCTCGAAGAGGGCCGTTCCATTTATCGCGTTACTGCAAAAGTTGTGCGCTTTGAGCTCGCTCCCCGTATTTTTACCGACCAACCCATGGATATCTTCCGCCTTAACTCTGTACCTGAATCTGACACAGCCCAAGCTCTAGCCGGCCAAAAGCATCGTAGCGATGAGTTCATCCTTGAAATCAAAGATGTGTATCAGTCGGCGAGCGGTTGGCTGATTGGTGTGGTGGTGTCAGACGATGCTTTTGCCCAGCGCTTTCATCTTGAAGTGGTCGCTAAAAAAGATGGCCGCGTCTTGCTGAAAATTGGGCAAGTGCCGCGGCCGTATTTCACGAAAGGAGTACGAGCTTCAATTGAGCTCGTGGGGCGTTTGCTCAGTGGCGAGCCCGCTTAAGGTATTTCGTGAATCGTTAAAAAGATGCTTTTGTGTTGGCTGAAAGGCGAGTTTGGTAATTTGCCTTCGATGCAGATGGGCACAATATCACGGACGCGTAGGCCAACGGAATTGTAGTCAGTCAAGAAAGTAGCGGATGGCCTGGAGGCGTCTCGAATAGATGGGTAGGCGCTCAGAATTGTGCGCCCTGAAAGAGGTAAGAAAGCTCGGATTCCACTGCTCGTCGATGCCAGACAGCCACGGAAAGACGGCCCGTGAATGGGTACGGGCATGCTGTCTTCACGCGCGGGTGCGTTACTCCAGTTGAAGTCGATGGTCGTAGTAGAGCCATTGGGGTGATATTCAATCTGTTGATAGCCAACACCAGGCTCCATGAGCCTTTCGTTGAGCTTGTCAATCCAGGCAAGAGAGACTGTATTGAAGCGATCGTCTTGCGAAGTGGATAAATTCGGGCGCCTCTGGGGAAAAGAAGACCCATCAGACGGGCGACGCACACCTTTAAATTCATTGTGATTTAATTCTGAAAGCGGCGGGTTTGCAGCAAAACCAGAAAAGCGCTTCACATTGATGACGCCTTTGAATTCGATACCAACAAAAACGGGAACGCCAGTTAGAGGGTCAGGGTGGCCATCAAAACGATATTCTTCGTAGGCAATGACGAGATTGCGGTCGTCATCCTCAACAATGTCAGGCAATATTTGGCCACCAATGGATGGATTGAGCGCGTCGTGCAAATCCCAAGGAATGTCGCCTTCAAGAGTGATTGGGCCTTGAATGGTTGGTGCTCCGGGTTGTGTCCAATTTAGTCGTGCGATGTCAATATCGTAATCTTGGAATGTATTGTGCCCCTGGATGACCGTGCGTTTGTGATTGGCGTAAGCAACCGCGCATGCGGATGGGTTGCTAGCCAAAGCCACCATGTCGGGCATAATGCCAGCCTCGCCTTTATCGATGAGCGGCAAACCCACTGGGTAGCCCACACCTGGCGCGAGAGTATGCAAGATGGGGGAGAGATCGTCAGTCGCATTACGGATGAGTTCCCCAATCGAGTCGCGGCACTCAACACGAGCTGTTTCAAGGCGAGAATCGGCTGCAGTGCTGTAGCGATTATGCCTTGGCCAAGTGATGACGAAAGAGCCATCAGCCATAGCGCAGACATCAGGTTTGTTGCAAGTGTCGCGGTTAATAGGGTCGATGGCAGTGTAGACACCGACCTCAGGGTCGCCAAGCAAGTAATGGAACTCGTCGGTTTTGGCAGTTACCCAGCCTTGGACTTGCGTGCGCAAGACAAGCATGCCCTCTACATGTCTTAATTCGGAATCAAGAGCATTAATTCCGTGGTAAGCCACAAAAATATCACCATATTGATTTACAGCAATTGTGGCATGGTCGACATCGGCATCTGGGTTTTTAGAAGCCAGGCGGAAGGTCGTGTCGAAAGAAACAGGAGGCGTTTGAGCCGCTAGTGGGTTCAAGAAAGCGCATAGAATTGCGGAAATAAGAGGGAATCTCATCATTACAGTATACCTTGAAAAGGCAAGGTGGGCTACCCTCTTTCGGTCCAAGAGCTCATACTCTTGAGTCAAATGCCAGGAAAACTACGCCGCCGCCGCGCCTCTGGGGCTGGTTTCGTCGCTGAAACTCAACCTACAACAGCTTTGCCGTTGTTGGAAATGGCATGCCTTGAGTGCGGGTTGCCCGCGGCGTTGCACCTTTCCGCCGAGGTCGAAGCCGCGGGGTATTTTGAAATGGGGCAGCTCGCGCAGTGGCGTTGCATTCAGGCCGTCATGGTTGGGCATTTGGCCGAAGCGCAAGATGCAATCGCGGTTGCCACTCGTTTCTCTGAGCACAAAGAGTCGCGCGTGCAGTTTTTCGCACCAGGGATGTGGGCTCACCTGCATGCGTCTCATCCCAATCTCGCGTGGCAGGTGTTGGCCGAATTGGCATCTTCCACTGACTTGCGTGTTGCTGAATCGGTCCAGGCCTTCGGCGTTCGCCCGCTCGCTCATAAGTTGGGGGCAACTGTGGTTGCACAACTCAGGCCATGGGTGCTTGACGAAAACCCAATGGTGCGCCGTGCGGCCATTGAAGCCACTCGCCCTCGCGGCATTTGGGTCAAACGCATGGTTTGGGCCGTCGAATCGCCTGCTTTGCTTTTGCCTTTGCTTGAGCCCATGAGAGATGAAAATTTCAGACTGGCGGCCAACTCGACCGGGAATTGCTTAAACGACATTGCGAAAGACAACCCTGAGTTGGTCCTTGAAGTCTTAACTCGATGGAAACAAGAGGGCAAGGGCGAGCAGACCCAACACATTGTGCAGAAGGGGTTGCGCGGCTTGCTGAAAGCAGGTGATACTCGCGCCCTTTCTTTGTTGGGCTTTGGCGGTTTAGAGCTAGAGGTCAAAGTCGTCGCCGAGCAAGAGGTCGTCCGCCCGAATTCGGCTGTGGTTTATCACTTGCATTGCACAAATCTTGGGGCGAGCGCAAAGGGGCATTTGGCTGTTGAAATCTGCACACCTGGCAAAGTGGAGGGCCGCCCAAGACGCCGCCGCCGGAATTTAGGGGAGGTCGATCTGCCCCAAAGTGGCACTTGTGTCGTCCGTGTGCGAGAACGAGTTTTCGATACAAAGGCCGCGCCATTGATTGATGGCCAAGGCGCGATTCTCTTTTTTTTGGACGGCGAAGAAATCGCGCAGGTTGAATTTTGCTTGAAGCGAGCAGAATCGCTTGGCTAATTCATCCAGGGGTGGGTCGTGGTGAAAATTAAATGTCCAACCGAAAGCATGGCTGCGATGGCTGAAATCAAAAAACCCGGGATTGTGGAATAGTCTTTACCTTTTGCTTCGAGCGTGACCCAGGCGCAGACAAAGAAGAGTGGGACATTTAAAAGGATGTCGATCCAGGCGAATATGGAAAAGGTTGATGAATAGCTTGAAATGGCCAATACCATTGAGAAACCACCCATTGCCAGTGTAGCTAGTTGGGGGCTGATTCGGTCAATGGTTTCACCGACGCCAGGCCTTGTTGAAAAGTGTTCTGGTTCTGGCACGATTAATGAAGTGCAGCTAATGCGTCATGCAAACGCGGGAAGGCAGCGTTGAGCTCATCAATCGATGCAGCGCCAACAGAAGCTCGGAACCAACCACCGCCGTCGGCCTCTTCGACGCCGAAAGCATCAAAAGGCACAAGTGCGACCCCTGCAGCATGCAATAGGTAAGAACGGATGTCTTCGTGATCTTTGAGGGTATGCCCCTCAGGTGTAGTGCGGCCAATCAATGGAAAGCGAAGCGACATATAAATCGCACCTTGCGGCTCAATGTAGTCGACATCAAAACCACTCTTTTTAAGTGCGGCCATTCCGTCGCTCAAAATTTGCAAACGCTCGCGAATGCGGCGGGCAAGGTCGGCGTCCCAGGCGGCGACGGCATCGGTCTGGTTGAGAAAGTTAGCTGTGCCGAGTTGGACTGGTTTGGGTGCCCAAGCGCCGACATGCGTCAGCAAAGCAACGGCCTTGCCGATGATGGAGGGTGGCCCAAAAAACCAACCCAAACGCAAGCCCGTGGCGCAGAAGCCTTTTGAAATGCCATCAGAGTGCACAACCCAAGGTGCGCAGTCAGGGACTAACTCAACGGGTGAATAATGGCGGTGGCCATCGAAAGTCATGGAGCTGTAAATTTGGTCAAACAAAAGGTACAGCGGCTTTTCACTTCGTTGGGCGCGCGCAGTGTTTTCGCGCACGAGAAGATGCCCGAATGCCTCGACTTCTTCTTTTGCCATGACGCCGCCCGAAGGGTTTTGAGGAGTGTTTAAAACAAGTAAACGAGCTCCGCCTAAATGAGGCTCCATGGCCGCTGCCGTGGGCTGAAAGGCTGTTTCAGGGCCGCATGGGACGGCACGCACTCGCACATCGCAAACATCTCGATAGTTGTGGTTGTTCCAGGAGGGCGTCGGGAATAGGACCAACTCGCCGGGATCAACCAATAACCGGTAAGTCGCATACAAAGACGGACGCCCGCCAGAAACTACCGTAATCGCATCAAGAGGGTAGTCAAGATTTTGCGTGCGCCGAATGTGAGCCTGAATCGCTTCGCGTAATTCGGGCATGCCGTTGGGTGGTGGGTAGTTTGTGAGCCCTTGATTCATCGCGTTCGTAATCGCATCACGCAAAGCATCAGGTAGGGGGAATTGCTCAGGCGAAAAATCGCCGACCGTCATGTCAGCAAGCGGCACGCCCTGTTCTTTGATTGCTCGAATTTCCCAGGCGATTTTGAGAATGGAAGACCCTACCATGCGCTTGGCCATTAAAGAAAGGCCTGAAGCTGAATCTCCAGCGGTGAAATTGGGAGAAACGAGAGAGTCGATTTGCGTTTTAGAGTCGGCAGTCATGACGCCTAATTGTACCGACTTTTCGTTTTTGGCTTGGATGTTTAGCTTGGGCATCTTAAAACCATGTCATGAATGCCACACTTTTTGTCGCCAATCTCGTTTTGGTTGTTGTCATGCTACTCGGCACGATTTGGGCGGGTGTCCGCAATCGCCGCGAAGCGCATCTGGGGCTCGCACTCACAACGGTTTTGCTTTTAGCCTTGGCGATTGTTCAAGCTGAGATGTTTGGCCGCGGGTTTGCCTTTCCTGAGGTGCCGCTTCTAGTCCATCTGGTCGCGGCCTTTAGCGCACTAGTGAGTCTGCCTGGAGTTGTCTGGAGCGGGCTGTGCCTCTGGAAGAAGCAAGATGCTCGCTACCTTCATGTCCGCTGGGTCGCATTGTTTGTCTTTTTGACGGTCGCTTCCGTTGGCACAGCCGTCTGGATGTTCCTTGGCGCAGTGCCTGTCGTCTCTTAAAGCGCGGGTCGTTTCAAAAAACGCAAACCTGTAGGGCAGCAGGCAGCTGAAAGCTCGTCAAGCCAACGACTCTCCATCCGATGGGGGATGCCCTGCCCTTCAGCGTCGATGGGCTTTTGCAGGCATTGTTGGTGCCCCGTCAATTCCCAGGCGTCATCTTGCCACTCGGTTGGTGCGGATAAGTGTGCATGCCTGAATGGAGTGCCGGCAAATTGCTCTAAAGTGCGCAGTCGAATTTGCTCGGCCTCTTGAGGGTCGGCCAATTGAAAGGAGGAATGCGGCGCCTGCTCTAAACCCGCCGTTTGTACCCAAGCTCGCGAGTCAGCTGCGGGTGAAAAAGCCATGCGCACACAGGGTGCAGCGAGCGATTTTTTAAGCGAGGTTGTCCACCATTTTGTGAGGCGAGGAAGGGGGCGTAAGCGCAGGCTGAGTGTTGTGCAAATTGCGAGGCGACCGCGAGAACCGAGGAATAGCCGCGTGACATCGTAGCCGGCTACATTTTTGACAACTCGCCCACCTGTTTTGATTATGGTGCCGTCGGCTAAGACCCAGGTCGCGCCCAAAACTTGTTCGCGAGTACCGCCGCAAGCGCCATGAAGCAGGGTTAAATCGGGCGACATGAAAAGGCCACCTAAGGTGCCTGTTTTAGAGTGCGGCGAATCGACGCCAAGGCATAAACCGTGCGGCCGAAGAGCCTCGTTTAATTGATGTAGAGAAACACCAGCATCAACTTCGCAAGTTTGGTCAATCGCGTCAATCCAGTGAATCGAGGCCATTTTGGCGGTAGAAATCAAAACTTCTGGGGTAGCCTTTGGGAAGTGTCGCGTAAGTCGCGTTTGATTGCCGCAAGGCAGGATGGAATGCTTATCTGCCGCGCCCGCCTTTAAATAGTCGACTAATTCATTGACTCGATTAGGGGAAATTAGTTCAGGCATTTGAGTGCCCTCCGTGGCGATGAAATGCTTCAGCACAACCTTTACCCAAAGGCAACCCACGGCCGGGGTTGAGCAAATCTTTGGGGTTGAAAACGCGTCGCAAGCGATCCATTAAGGCGAGTGTCTCGGGCGTAAATTGCTCATGAAGCAGAGCCTCTTTTTCGAGGCCAATCCCGTGCTCGCCAGAAAGTGAACCACCCAATTCAAGACACTTACGCAAAATGCGAATGCCCGCCCGCTCGACTTTTACAGTGAGCTCTTTATCGCTAGCGTCGTAGCAAAAATGGGGGTGAATGTTGCCGTCACCAGCGTGAAAGAAATTCGCGATTTCGAGGCCCGTTTCTGATTCGATTTCGGCGACGAATTTCATAATTTCGACAAGTCGAGAACGCGGTACAACGCCGTCCATGACATAACTGTCGGGTGAGAGTGCGCGAATCGCACGGCCCGCACCTTTTCGCCCAGCCCATATCGCGGCTCGATGCTCGACGGTGCGGGCATGTTCTACTCGAAGCGGCTCATGACGATTCAGGATGGCTTCCACCTCGGCGGCTTCTTGCTCGACTTGTTGTGGCGTGCCTTCGACTTCAACGATCAGAACTGCGCCGGCCTCAACGGGCAAGCCCGCTGCGTAAATGCTGTTTTCGACCACTTGCATGGTGCGCTGATCCATGGTCTCCATGGCGACTGGCTGGATGCCACTGGCAACAATGTCGGCCGTCGTCGCGCAAGCCTCGATCATCGTGGGGTAGGCACCCAGCAAAGTTTGAGCGGTTTCAGGGAGGGGTGTGAGGCGCACGCCAATGCGCAAAGCAATCGCTAGAGAGCCCTCTGAGCCAATGAGGAAACCGCGCAAATCAAAATCATCTTCAGCCGCGGTGGGAGAGCCCCAAGTCTCGACGGTACCGTCAGCCAGGACGACTTCGGCAAACAAGATGTGCTGGGCCGTCATGCCGTGAAGGCAGCAGTGCGGGCCACCCGCGTTTTCGGCGAGATTGCCGCCAAGAGTGCACTCAAGTTGGCTTGACGGGTCAGGTGCGTAATAGAGGCCGCTATCGGCCAGCATTTGGGAAAGCTCGGCATTGATAACTCCGGGCTCAACTACGGCGAATCTCGCATCTTCGTTAAACTCGAGAATTTCATTGAGTCGCAAGAGCGAAATCAAGACACCGCCTTCGGGGACAAGTGCACCAGCAGAAAGGCCTGTGCCGGCTCCGCGTGCCGTAAACGGGATGCCGGCAGCGTGCAAAACTTGAACACATGCAACGACTTCTTTTCGAGACCCAGGCTCAAGCACTGCCGATGGCTTGCATGAAAAAAGAGTAAGCGCATCGGAGCGGAAGAGCGCAATATCTCGCTCACTCGTCAAAACGCGACTCTCGCCGATGATTGCGCGCAGGGCGCTAAGGGTGCTCGTTTGCATCTTTAGGGTCTATGCCTTGCCCGCCGAGCCAAGTTGGGCGCCATCGTGGAGTGTGCTCTTTGTAAACACGGTATCCGTCACCGAAGGAAAGCTCTGCGTCACGCTCTTCGTAGGGGGCAGCAACGAAAACCCATGCCACCATGCAGAGGCCCATCATGAGTCGGTCAATCGTCATTTCGGGCATCGCAATCAAAATGAGCAAGATGCCTAAGTTTAGAGGCTGACGCAACCAAGAGTACGGAGGGTAAGCTACAAATTCAGGCGTCTCGGCATGGCGGCCCTGTGCCATGGCGCGAAGTTGTGGTAGGGCAACCATATGAGAGGCGCCTACAAGGAAGCCCGCCCAAGCTGCAAGAATCAAGCCTGTGATTTGCACTGCGCGTGCGGTCAGAAAAAGGAAACCATCAAATTTCCAGAGCAAAGGCCCACAGGTCTCCCACGATAAAGTCATAATCGTAAGAGTGATGCCGCTAACCAAAACATAGAGTGGCCGCTCGGCGTCAGGCCCTAGTGGTTGATTTAAAAGTTTGCGCCCAAACCCACGCGCAAGTAAAGAATGCGGAAGGATAAAAAGCATTAATAAGAAGAAATCAAAAAAGAGATCGCTTGCCGAAAACTCCGCGTAAATCGAATGCGGAACACCCGCCACAAGACGAAGCCAGCCTGCAAGTCCGATGCCGCATAAAACAGGGCCAGCCAACAACCAAAAAGCAAGCCCCGGTCGCTTGGCGTTTGGAGAAACGCTTTTTCCGCCATTGGCCCAATCGGAGTCGCTTTCCGGTGTTTTAGGGACGGGCTGCACGCGCCGTGAACTGTTTTTTCGTGGTGTAGAGAGAGTTGGTTTGGCCGCAACAGTGGCAGGCTCAATGATTGTCTTGGTCTCAACTTTATGAACAGCAAGCGGTGTCGGCTTAATCACAATTGCGGCAGGTCGCGTTGGGCATCGTTGTTCACACAAACCACATCCTGTGCAAAAATCAGCAAGCACAAAAGGGCGCTCGTCTCGCATCTCAATAGCCCGAGGTAGTGTCGGGCAAACCATGTGGCATAAATTACAGGGCGTGCTCTCGGCCCAAGGAATGCACTTATCAGCATTCAAGATAGCCAAGCCCATCTTGACTTCAGATTTATCATGCAGTGGTTTAAGCGCGCCGGGTTTGCACACATGCGTGCAGGCAAGGTCGATGCACATAACGCAAGCGCGCTGATTCGCCACAATGACGGGAGTGCCTGCATCGGGTTGGTCGGCAGGGATTTTGACAATGCACTGCGCGGGGCAAACCTGAAAACAATCGTCGCAAGGGGTGCAGAGCGCTAAAAACTCACTTTCAGCTATGGCTCCAGGCGGACGCAATCTCGGTAAGCGAGAAGGGTCAGCCCGCAAAGCCGCCGGTTTTTCCGGAGGCTTTGCGGGCTTTCTTACGGCATCTGCAGTCTCAAGCACTGTGCGCGTGAGACTGCGCATGCCTTGGCGGAAGAACCGCCGGCGGTCCATCGGGTCGTGACTCAAAAACTACTTGCCGCGTGAAATCGATTTCGCTTGCGTAAAGAGCATGAGGTAATCCCGACCACCAGCCTTGGAATCGGTGCCCGACATGTTGAAACCACCAAATGGGTGCACGCCAACGAGTGCGCCCGTGCATTTGCGGTTGATGTAGAGGTTGCCTGCATGCAAGTCGCGGCGAGCGATTGCGATTTTGGCTTCATCTTTGCCCCAATATGCGCCCGTAAGACCGTAAATCGTGTCATTGGAAGCCTCGACACCCTCTTCAAAAGAAGCCACCTTATGGATGGCAACCACAGGCGCAAACAACTCTTCTTTCCAGACATAGTCGTTGCGGCCCACACCCGTAATGACGGTGGGCTTGAGGAACCAACCGCCCTCATCGCCAACCTCGCCACCTGCAGCAATGGTGTTGCCCTCTTTCTTAGCGTTTTCGATACCATCGAGTGCACCTTGACGGGCTTTCTCGTTAATCATTGCACCTTGGTAGTTGTTGAAGTCAGACGGGTGCCCCATTGTGGCGGCTTCAACGAGCGGCAAGAATTTCTCGACAAACTCGTCGTGAATTTTCTCGTGCAAAATCAAGCGGGAGCAAGCCGAACATTTTTGGCCTTGGTAGCCGTAAGCTGCAGCAAACGCATCGCCGACGGCTTTGTCGACATGAGCGTCTTCGTCGATGAACATGAAGTCTTTGCCGCCCATCTCAGCGATGACGCGCTTGAGCCAGATCTGGCCCTCATTCACTTTGGAAGCGCGCTCGTAAATGCGCATGCCGATTTCGGCGGAGCCAGTAAACGATATGAAACGAGTGAGTGGGTGGTCAACCAGAGTGTCGCCAACCTCGCCACCTGAACCTGGGCAAAACTGCAAAACGCCAGCAGGGATGCCAACCTCTTTCATCAAATCCATGAACATCATTGCGATGCCCGGTGCGTCAGAGGATGGCTTTAATACAACCGTATTGCCCGCGACCAAGGCCGCGGTCGTCATGCCAGCTAGAATCGCAAATGGAAAATTCCAGGGTGGAATGGCCACGCCAACGCCAAGCGGGATGTAAAGCATCTCGTTGTCTTCGCCTGGGTAAGGGGTGATGGGCTGCTTACGGGCATAACGCAAAGCTTCGCGTGCGTAAAACTCAAGGAAGTCAATCGCCTCAGCTGTGTCGCCGTCGGCCTCTGCCCAAGTCTTGCCGACTTCGAAAACCATTTGTGCAGAAAACTCATGCTTGCGCAAGCGCATGGTGCGAGCTGCTTTGAATAGATATTCAGCGCGCTCTTCTGCAGTCTTGCGCGACCACTCTGTAAAAGCCTTGCTGGCGCCGACAATGGCGTCAAGGGCGTCGTCTTTGCCGGCCTTGGCGCACGAGCAAACCACGCGGCTGGTCTGCGATGGATCGATGGAATCGAAAGTGCCAGCTGAGCCCTCGCGGTCTTCGCCGTTGATCCAGAGGCGAGCGACTATGGGGAAGGCCGCTTCCGCTTTTTCTAAAGCGGTGCGCATGGCGTTGGCGTTTTCTTCGACCGAGAAATCGGTGAAGGGTTCGTTTACGAAGGGAGTGATTTCTGAGAGTGTCTGCATGATGAGAATGGAGCCACCCAGACCATCTGGGTGGCTCCATATTGTACTTAAGTTGCGGCTACTGAACCGTCAAGGCAAGCGGATTGGAAAGGATTCCGCCACCACCTGTATAGAGCTCTGCAGCTTGCGTCCAGATAGAAAGACCACTTGTGCCATTTGGCAGGAGGACGGGTAGATCTAGCTCACCCTGCGCATTGCTCGCAAAGGGCGGCATTTGCGAAATCGGGGCACTCATGGCCGCATCACCAAAAGGTGTTGGGGTTGGGCCAGGGCCAGCCAAAGAGTAAGCGAAAATAATGGCACCGTTTGGCTGAGCTTGTGAAATGGACAGCGTAGTTACCATGCCGGAGACCAAATTCGTGATTTGATAAATCGGCCCGGGGGGAGGGCCGCCCGCATCACGCTCAGTGAGGCCGAAAAGGGGAGGCACCGATATGTCGGCGAGCAAAGTGTAATCACCCGTGCGCGTATCAATGCTCCAGTATCCACGCCCAACGCCACGCAATTCGCCGCTTGGCAGAAAATGGATGGCCGAAATCTCGCGCGCCCCGGTTTGTGAGGGGGCAACCTCACTCGCGTATTCTGGGCGAGCAGGGTCCATGGTGAGTAGGCCGCGGCGTGTATCCCAGAGCCAGAGAAGCCCATTGAAATAGGTCATTGATTCCACATCAAATGCACCAGTCTTGGCCTGAGTGAGCATATCACCCGTGAGGGGGTCTATCGTAAAGAGGTAGCCACCAGTCGTTGCTAAATAAATGGTTTTTGTGCCATCTGTGGCTAAACCAGCTGGGGAACCGACCATAGACGATAAGTTCAGCGGGGTTAGCAAAGTTCCACGCCCATCTACGCTAATAACGCTAAACAAAGCGTAAAAGCCAGAATTGCGGTCGTATCCGGCTGCAAGTGCGGTGTCTTGCTCCCAAGGCGTGAGATCGCTCACCATGTCGAAACCGCATGTCCCGAGGCTGACCTCCTGACCCGTTAGCGAGTCGATTGACCACGCCTCACCGGTGCCGGAAAGTGCGAGCAAGTCTTGCTGAGCAAGCGCAAAAGGGCTCGTTAATAACGAGAGGAGGGCAATTTTTACTAAAAGGGACATCTCACCACCCTAAAGGGCCGCGAGGAAATCGGCTAGAGCTTTTTTGCTGCGGTCAGCATTGGCTTGTCTCCGTTCTTCTTTTGTGCGTTTCTTCCAATCAAGAGGAGGCAAAATGCCGAATTCAGCTTTCATCGGCTGAAAGGAACTCGCCGTCGCGCTTGAAATATGAAAAGTAAGAGCGCCAAGGAGAGTTTCGACGGGTAATTTTTGAGGTTCGCGACCTTCAATCCGGGCGAGCACGCCTCTAGCCGCAAGTAAGCCAGAGCCAATATTACCCAGGTAGCCCTCCATCCCGGTGAGTTGCCCTGCGAGGAAGAGCCCCTGTCGTGTACGCCATTCGAGAGTGGAGTGAAGTAGCTTTGGAGCGCAAACGAAGGTATTGCGGTGCATTGAGCCGAGACGCACGAATTCTGCATTTTGCATACCCGGTAAAGCCCGCAGCAATTTTTCTTGCTCGCCATAGGCCAAGTTGGTTTGGAAGCCAACCAAATTCCACATCGTGCCTTGTTTGTTTTCACGACGCATTTGCACCACGGCATAAGGACGCCGCCGTGTGCGCGGGTCATCTAGGCCAACTGGGCGAAGTGGCCCAAAGCGCAGAGATTCTTTTCCTCGCGCAGCCAAAACCTCGACAGGTAAACAACGCTCAAAAAACTGCTTTGCGCGCGGATCAGCGGCTTCAAAGCCTTTGAGGTCATGCTTTTCACCGAAGATGAGCCCATCAATTAAAGCGAGGTATTGCTCTTTGTCGATTGGGATATTGAGATAATCGTCTTCTTCGGGCCGCCAACGCGATGCGGCGAAAATAATACTTTTATCTAGACTTGCATCTGTAACAACTGGTGCGATGGCGTCAAAAAACGATAGGTTTTCCTCCCCCGAAATTTTGGCGATGTCGGATGCAAGCGCGTCAGATGTTAAGGGCCCACTCGCAAGAATGACAAAATCATCGGCCGGGATGCACTTGACTTCTTGGCGGATTAAATCAATCTTTGGGTGAGCTTCAAGCTCGGCGGTTACGGCAGCGGCAAAAGTGTCTCGGTTGACTGCAAGAGCTTGACCTGCCGGCACGGCATGCGCCTCTGCAATCGGAAGCAGTTTGCAGCCCAATGCGCGCAATTCGTTTTGCAAAACGCCACCAGCGCGGTCGGGTAAAAACGAGCCCAAAGAATTTGAGCAAACAATCTCGGCCGCATCGCCCGTGCGGTGAGCGGCGGTGGGGGTGCCCGGGCGCATTTCGAATAAACGCACGGGGATGCCGGCATCTGCAAGCTGCAGCGCCGCCTCTGATCCGGCTAATCCGGCTCCAACAATCGGTAAAGAGTCCATGATTGGCTTAGAATACGCTAGCGATGTTTACAGCCCTCCTCCTGTTTGCGCTTTCTCACGGCAATCCCGTGATTCCAGCGCGTGAAGCCCCTGCCAAGCTTGACCGCGTGACCGTCTATAACGGCGTGGCTTTGGTCGAGCGCGTCTTGACGGTTACGGCCGATGAGCCGGGCCCGTTTATCGTCGAGACGGGCCCTTTTCCGCTTTCCGCCCGCCGCGACAGCTTCCAAGTTAAATACGAAGAAGGCCCGGGCATGGTCCAAGGCATGGAAATCCGCGAGCGTTTGGGTCATCTCTTAAGTGGCACGCAGCGCGACGCCCTGGAATCTGAGCTTGAGGGTTTGCAAACTGAGCGCAATGACCTTGACTCCAAGCTTGCGGCAAACTCAGCGGCCCGTTCGGCTATCGATGTTTTGCTTGACGGCGTTGCTAGTGGTAAAAATGTGCCCGCACTTAGTGAGCTTGATGCCGACGCCCTCTTGAACTGGGTGATGGGTCAGGTCGGTGATCTTGATCGCGCACAACGAGGTTTTCTCGATCAGGCCAAAGACTTAACTCTGCGCATAGCTGACTTAAAAAAGCGTATGGGGAATGCCTCCGATGAGCGTTATCTTGAAGTTCGAGCCCATTTGTTTTTTGAGCAGCCAGGTACCGCTCGATTGAGAGTAATTTATTTGGTTGATCAAGCTTGGTGGCATCCAACTTATGATGTGCGCGTCGACCCCGACTTGACTGGCGTAAATGTCGCTTTGGTTGCCGAGGTTTCGCAAATGACAGGTGAAGACTGGGACAACGCAGTTTTGATTTTGAGCACATCACAGCCCAATGTTGGTCTTGACCCGCCAGCTCTACCTAACCGTAATTATTTCATGCCGCGTCAGCAAGCCCTGCGAGGCATGGTGTCTGCTCCCTCGGCCGGGCTTGATGTGCTCGCTGAAGACAATGACGCCGGCATTAAAACGGGTGGGCGCTTGCGTGGCAAATCTCTCAAAGCGCCTGTCGTTCAAGTCCAAGACTTTGGCATTACAACTCAATTTGTGTTGCCTGAGTCCAAAACAGTACCGAGCAACTCTGAGCTGCATCGTTTTCCGATTCGCGAAGTGCCACTTGAGGTTTACCCTGAGCGCTATGTCGTGCCGTCTTTGAGCACACAGGCTTATTTGCGCGCTGAGGTGCGCTTAACTGGCGATGCGCCACTATTGCCGGGTTCGGCGCGAGTCTTTTTGGGCCCTGATTTGTTGGGCACTGCCGACTTCCCTGTCTTGCGGCCTGGCGATAGCACGATGCTCAATTTGGGTATTGACCCTAATTTGTCAGTGAGCTGGGAAACCATCCTTGACGACCGAGATGAGCCTGGTTTGTTTGGCTCAACCGTTCGCACCAATCATGTCTTCCGGGCCACTCTTAAATTAAGCGCTGCGGCTCGTGGGCCGGTTAGCGTTTTGATGGAAGAAGTTATCCCGCTGAGTCGAGATAGTCGCATCAAAGTTGAGGCTAGCGATTTGCAGCCGGCGCCACTCGGGGGTGAAGATGATTTGAAACTTCGCGCTGAAAAGGGTGTTTACCGTTGGCGGATGACCATCCCGCCGGGTGCTTCACAAAATGTGCGGTGGGGGTATCTCGTTTCACACGACGAAGATTTCACTCCTGCATATAGCGAAAACCGGTAAGCCTCTCGGCTCACCGGTCTGCAGGGTTCGACTGGCTTAGAAGCTGTCGAGTGAGAAGGTCACGCTTTCATGGCCTTCGCTTATGGCTTGTGCGTCCATCGAGTTGTACCAGTGAAGCAAGCCGTTCATAGCCATTTGGTTGGCCTGCATGCTGAGATCCATTTCAGCAACCTGCATGTAGGTGTGACCACTCTTCTCCCAAGTGCGATCGACCTGACCAATAAGGTGGCCGTCGGAAGTGAAGGCAAAATTGCTATAGCTGATGCTTGATGTCAAGTCCACAGCATCTTCGTAATCGTTGCCAGTTTTGAATTCGACAAGATCCATGCCATCGAAACTGACTTCAAAGGTCATCCATTCGGTGGTGGCAGCAATGTTGTCGTATTGGATTTTCCAAGTGCCTTGAATCGCGTATTCACCAAATGAATCGCCGAACTGATCTTCGATCTGGTCTTGGATGTCGTCCAAGTTTAGGTCGAGACAGGCAGGAGTTCCCAGCGCACACAGGATGGGGATGAGGATTGCTTTATTCATGTATTTCATGGTATTTGTGTGGGGGGCTAAACCCATTTCGGCAGTTTCCGGCGCGGACTTGAGGAAGATATGCATAAAATGTGCGCTCCATGACTGAGAATCGCCCCGTTCGTGTTCGTTTTGCTCCCTCGCCTACAGGCAAGCTCCATATAGGTGGTGCTCGCACGGCTTTGTTTAATTGGGCTTTTGCCCGTCGACACGGGGGCGTATTCATCCTTCGCATCGAAGACACCGACACCGAGCGCAATTCTCAAGAGTCGCTTGACTCCATTTTGTCTGCGATGCGTTGGCTCGGCCTCGACTGGGACGAAGGGCCTGGCGTCGGCGGCGATTTCGGCCCCTACGCGCAGAGCGAGCGCATGCCGCTTTACGATGCAGCCATTCAAAAGGGGCTGACTGAGGGTTGGCTCTACCGTTGTTTTTGCACGCCTGAGCGCGTCAATGCGCTCAAGGAAGAGCAGCGCAATCGTAAAGAAAACCCCCGTTACGATCGGGCCTGTTTGGGCCTGCCTGATGCCGAATGCGCCAAACGACTCGAAGTGGGCGAGCCCCATGTGATTCGTTTTGCCGTCCCTGATAGTGAGACCGCCGAGATTCAAGATCACATCCGTGGGCAAGTCACGGTGCAATCTGTTGAGGTCGAAGATTGGGTGGTCGTGCGCTCTAACGGCATGCCGACATACAATTTTTGTTGCGTGATTGATGACGCGCAGATGCAGATTAGCCATGTCGTCCGTGGTGAAGAGCACCTGGCTAATACGCCCAAGCAGGTTTTGCTTTACCGCGCGCTCGGTTTGCCTCAGCCCGATTACGCTCATGTGCCCCTGATTCTTGGTCAAGATGGCAAGAAACTATCAAAGCGTACTGGCGATACGGCGTTGCAGGATTATCGCGACAAAGGTTACCCCGCCGAGGCCATGCTCAATTTCTTGGGTTTGCTCGGCTTCTCGATTGACGACGAGACCACGGTTTTCTCGGCTGATGAAATGGTCGCGGCATTTGATCTCAAGCGCATCAATAAGTCGGGTGCGATTTTCGATACGGATAAACTTCATTGGCTGTGTGGCGACACGATTCGGCGGATGACAGATACGGATTTGCTTGAGCGTTTACGACCTTGGCTCAATACAGCGGTTTGCGATAAAGATGGGGGCTGGCTCTTGCAGCTAGCCGCTTGCTTCCGCGAACGATTGACTTTGTTCGGAGATGTCAGCGAGATGAGCGCGCACTTATTTTGCGAGTGTGTCGAGCCCGACGAAAAGGCCGCCAAGGCTTTGTCCGCCGACGGTGTTGCCGATACCCTGAGTGGTGTTGCCGATCTGCTTGCTGGCGTTGAGAGCTGGCCACCACCTGAGTTTTTTGCGCTGGTTAAGGGCTGGGCCGCGGAGCATGAGCTCGGCGTGGGCAAAGTCATGAAACCCGTGCGTGCTGCTCTGACAGGCAGTTTAGGCGGCCCTGAGTTGGGGGATGTCTTGGCTTTGCTCGGGAAAGATTGTTCGCTTGCCCGGCTGCGTCAGGCACGCTAGAATCCTCGCCCCGTTACTCCTTTGAGTAACCTCGGCGGAGTAGCTCAGTTGGTTAGAGCAGCGGAATCATAATCCGCGTGTCGGGGGTTCAAATCCCTTCTCCGCTACCAAATCAGACAGACACGCGTCGCATGGCGCTTGTCTGTTTGTCCGCTGCGGCGGGATTTTGGGGTGCTGCTGCGCAGCCCCCTGCGCGCTAAAGCGCGCACCCCCTGGGGTTGGCTCCGCCTTCCCAGCGGAGCTGGGATCAAATCCCTTCTCCGCTACCAAATCAGACAGACACGCGTCGCATGGCGCTTGTCTGTTTGTCCGCTGCGGCGGGATTTGGGGGGCTGCTGCGCAGCCCCCCGCGCGCTAAAGCGCGCACCCCCTGGGGTTGGCTCCTGAAGAACGCTGGCAAATTAGGCCCTTGCGCGTACGCCCATGGATACTTCTTGAGGACCCAACGGCGTTCGTTGAGTTGGTTCCCCAAGAAACTAAGGCCATCGATGGTGGGGTGCGTTTTGTTCGTACCTTTTCAATACCAGCGTCTGTCTCAATCAATCCGCAAGGTTATAGTCTGGAATGAAGCGCGTTTTTTATGTATGTTCGTTTTTACTCTTTGGGTTGAGTGTTTACCTTCTTTTGCCCGAGCGAGCGGGTGTCCAAGTTGAGATTTGGAATCAACTTGAATCTCAAAAAGGTAGTAGTAATGCCGAACGAATCCCTGAAAATCCGGTTGCTTTTGGTAGAAATGATGTCTCTCAAGTTCTTCAAGCTGGCTATTACTTTGAGGTTAAATCAACCATCGGTGCCGAAATCTCTCCTGCTGAATTAGAGCCGATTTTTTCTGAACTGATTTGGACAGGTTCAGATTTCAAGCAAGGGAAGCAATTAGATTTGCAGCGTCAGGGGCGAGTCTACTCTTGTCTTCGGGATGATTTGTATGCAATTAAAGTTGAGCTTGAAGGCCATTTGTCTGAGACGGTCTTTTTTTCGGAGTTGGGGAAAACCACGCTTGCTGATCCCGCCGTTGTTCAACTGGATCGTTTGCTTCATTTTTCTTTAATCCTACGCCAATTAGATGGGTCACCCTGTGCGCAAGTCCAGTGTTCGGTCACTTGCCTCGAGTCAAGTGCTGTGGAGAATCGGATTACGGACGAACACGGCCGGGCCGATTTCTCACAATTGCCTATTCAACCTGGGCGGATCTATCGCTTTCTTTTTTCGTCTGTTCACTTAGGAAGTTGGATGGTTATTGTTCCCGCCGAAAAGTTGATTGCGGAGTGTGACGAACTTATTTTTTCTGTTCCCGCCATGGGTGGCTTAACGCTATTGCTTGAAAATTTTACTGAAACAGCAAGTGGTAAAATGACCTTGTTTCAAGCCGATGCCAATGGCGTCCGTCATGAGCTAACCACGTTTCCCATTCGCATGGCTCAAGAAAGGCATGCCCCGGTTGTATTGGCTTCTCCTCTTTGGGCCGAAGTCAATATCGATGCTGTGACGTCGATTCACCCAGTTCCCACTGCAGTAAATGGTGAAAGGCGAATGTGCGTAAATGTTGGAAGCGCTTCTGTTTTATTCGATAAGAGTCTGGCTGATGCCAAGCCGTCGAAAATCCCCACTTTTTCCCAAGCGTCTGGAACGGTTAAGTTGCAGATACAAAAGCAAGAAGAGTTAGAGTCGGACCTAAGGCCTCGCCTTTCGAACCGGTTTTTTCGTCGCGGACGCCGAGGTGAGTGTTGGCCCGTTTCGTCGTGGGAAAAGGTGGATATTGGACTGCTTCCGACAACCTCAAAAAATTTAGCATTTGAGGGCGGGTTTCATTCACGCTGGATTGTAGGAGAAGAGCCTATCTGGGTTGCCTTTCGGGTTTCACAATCAAATTCATTGCCGTTTGAGTCAGATTTGATTCAATGTAATCGTAACTGTGTGGTGGATTTGGGCTTAATCCAATTTCCCGATGAGGGTGTGTTGCTGCTTAATGTTACTAGCGTTGAATCGGGGTTCCGTTGCGAATTTGTCCCTTTGGACTCCTCATTTGCCTTACCGCCTTATCTCAAGCTCAAGCCAAATTATCAGAAGGCTGTTTCGTATCAGCAACCCTTCGCAAGTGTCATTGGGGGGGTGCCACTGACAAAGACTTGGATTGGCCTTTTTCAGAACCGCAACATCGTCGCTATCGAGAGTTTTTGGCCATCGCCAAGCCGGAATAATGCGGAGGAGCAGTTCTTTGATTTAGCGAAGTTGGTAAAGGTGCATTATGCAGTGCAAGATGTTCCCGACCCGACTACAGGTATCCGTTTTCATTGTTACAATAACGATTCACCTTTTTCTTTTGATAGAGAGGTTCTTACCACAGTCGATAAGACGGGCCAAATCATGCTGCCAGCGGGTAAATACCAGGTCTCTACGCTGGGTCCGTATGCAAAGGAGATGACAGGTACTATTCGAACATTTCACTTTGAATTTTTAGAAGGGACAACCCATTTTTTAGATATGAATGACATTCCAGGTGAAATATTGTCTGGTTCTGTTGCTGTGAACAATCAACAGATCCGTCCGTTCTCAGCGATTCTTGTTACGGACGGGGGGTACTATCGTGCACCAATCTCTGCCAATGGGGAGTTTCGCTTCTTTGGTTTGCCTGCCGAGGATTTTTCTTTAACGATTCGTGGTTCTTCTGGCGTCACCCTTTCGGAGGGTGTAACGGTGAGCCTTGAAAAGGGCACCTATTTAGGTGAGTTGACTCAAGGTGTGTGGCAAGTTGCGCCGGACGCTAAACAGGATTAGTACCCCAGCAAAGTCTCTAAACCATGACTACAAGCCCGACTTGGCATGCACAAGGTGGCGAGTTTTGCGCGGCGGTCATGATTCATCAAGCGATTCACGCATCGCTTCTCGGTAGGCGTCAAGGGCAGTGGGGCCAGTTGGTGTCATCCGTAAAATCGTGGTGGGCTTGCGCTCGAGGAATTCTTTTTTTACTTGGATGTATTCAGCCGCTTCGAATCTGCTCATATGGCTGGATAGGTTGCCCAGGTGAGGCCGGTTTGGGTGAGCATCCAGGTTGCATCGGCGCTTTCGACGACATGAAGGTGCGACAGAATTGCCAGGCCGCCGGGGCGTGGATGAGTGGGTCGAGGGTCATGGCTGTTGCTTTGCTTGTGGCCGTAGAACTTTATTGCGGAATATCTAAAACGGGGTGCTCTTCGAGAAATCTGCTGAGCATGGCAAGGCCAGTCGCAGTGGGGGCGATGCCTGAGAGCAAGATGCCAAAATGCGTGTGCGACCATTTTTATCTAGGCCAATGAAGCGGATGAACACGAACGAAACCAGAATGAAAAAGGCATAGCCGCAGCAGCGTGGCATCTTGTAAACGACGCCCGTCATGACTGCGATGAGAGTTGGCGGGATCGCCAAAATCGAGCTTCCGAGCAAGCGCATGGTCTCGGCTGGTTTGCCTAAAGTGCCTGAATCGAAGGAGAATAGGACAAAAGCAGCGATTCCCATGAGGAAGGTAAAACCAAAAGTGTAAATCAAAGCTATGCATTTGTTGGTCTCTTTCTTTTGTCGCGCAGACGGCGCCGCACTACCCACGCGATTACGCATCAGTTTTTTCGGATGGGCGCCACCATAGGGAAGAGGCATGCAAACCAAACTCCGCCGAGCGCACCGTAATTGCTGAACAATGCCACTGCCCAAAGCATGAGGCAGACGCCGGCGAGGATGTCCCTGATGCCATCATCGAGGTTGTTGCGCCGACAGGTGTTTTCTTCGAGAGCATCAAAGTGGAGTGGGCATTCATGGTCGTGAGTGTGTGGCGCGCAAAGGACCTGGTCAAGCAAAGTTCATGTGCAAGGAGTTTCCTTGAGTCGTTTTAGGTGCTTTAAGCTGTTTGAGCCCCAAGGTTTAGTCGCCTTTGCGCAAATGCAGCGGACGCCAAAATAAGTTGGAGCGCGTGTTTGAAATGGCCCATTTTCTTTAGTAAAACATCGGCATGATAAATAATGCATTTAGAAAAGGAGCTTTTTGGTTGGGTGCAATGTTGGCTGTCGGCGCAGTTGTTTCGACCGCGATTGCTGGCGATGTCATCCGTGATATCAAGATTCGTGATCGCACCATTTCGGTGAAAGGATATGCCATTCAGCCCATTCAAGCTGATGTGGGGTCGTGGTCGGGGGTTTTTCGGGTGCGCGGCCTTGATTTGTCGGATGCCGCGACGCAAACGGAAAAGCAAAAGGAAAGCGTGCGAACTTATTTGAGGGACGGCGGGTTTGACCATCAGGCCGCTGAGTTTTACGCGCCTGATGTGACGGTCCTTTATAGGCAAAATGATGAGGGCAAAGATACTCATGCGATTGAGAGTTACATCATTAGTCAATCATTTAGCATTCAGTCGGATGATGTCTATTTGGTGTCGCGCCTTGCTGCCGGCGTCGGCGAGCTCATTCAATCCGGGATTGAGTTTGATTCTTACAGCCCGAGTTTTCGTTTTTCCAAGCTCGAAGATTGGAAGTTAAAGCTACTCGGTTTGGCTCGCGAAAACGCAAAGAAGCGCGCCGAAATTCTCATTGGCGGCGGCGGCGTCGAAGTTGGCACCGTCCGCAGCGCGAGTCAAGGCGTGTTCCAAATTACGCGCTGGGATTCCACATCCGTTTCGAGTTACGGCTCAAATGACACAACGGCAATCGACAAGAATATTCGCGCCGTTGTTACGATGGAGTATGAGTTGGATTAGGGGGTGGGCAATACCGTGATACTTGCTTTTCTATCTAACTCATGCGGCTACAATTAAGTGCCCCATGCCTAAGAATATGTCTAAAAAGAAGCAACAGTACTGCTTAAACGCGCCATCGAGGATTTCAAAAAAATCAACAAAATCAAGGGCGTAGACTTCACCAAGCAGTTTCAGGCGTTGGTGAATAAATACAACGAGCGCGACGAGAAGGATGTGCTGCGCAGTGAAGTGCTGGAAGGATTCTCCGAGGAGATGATCGAGCTAATCAAAGCGCTGCACAAAGAGAGGGATTCCTTCGGCGAAATGGGGATTGATCTGGAAGAGAAGTCTTTCTACGACATCCTCAAAACCCTTGCCCATAAATACGATTTTGAATACCCCGAGGACAAGCTGATCAAGCTCGCTAGAGAGGTGAAGACGGTGGTCGACGACAAAGCCAAATACACCGATTGGAGTCAACGCGACGACATCAAGGCCGAACTAAAAGTGGCTTTGATTCTCTTACTCGCCGAAAACGGGTACCCGCCGGTCGATCGTGATGAGGTATACAAGGAGATCTTCGAGCAGGCGGAGAACTTTAAGAAGTATCGAGGGGGTTGAGTTGGGCATCTCTGCGTGGGTAAACTGATACCGCGCGCTCGCACTTGAAAGCCAGCCCCATTAGGCTCCAAAATAAACCCCCGAAGCTTGCTTGGCTATCCAAGCCGCTTTATATGAATCACCGCCGAAGAAAGAGAAATAATCATGCATGAAATCAACTGTCCCCATTGCAAGAAAGCATTCAAAATTGACGAAACCGGATATGCGGACATCGTAAAGCAAGTTCGCGACAGCGAGTTTGATCAGCAGTTGCATGAACGGCTTGAGCTGGCCGAAAAGGAAAAGCAAAATGCGGTTGAGCTTGCCGAGAATAAAGTCGGCCTTGAAATGCAGGCGGCGGCTGCAGCCAAAGATACAGAGATCCAAAAATTAAAGGCACGGTTAGATGCCGGTGAGATTAAGCAAGAGCTTGCCGTGACTGAGGCTCTAAGCGCCTTAGGGAAAGAACGCGACGCCCTTACTCATGCTCTAGACATGGCGAGACAAGAGAGCCAAGCCGCTTCCAAACTCGCGGAGACAGAGCTCAACAATAAAGAACTTGAAAATCAACAGTCTAAGAATTCGCTCGAAGATAAGCACAAGACTCAATTAAAGGATCGCGACGATGCGATTGAGCGCCTGCGGGATATGAAAGCTCGCCTGTCGACCAAGATGGTTGGCGAAACTCTCGAGCAGCATTGTGAAACAGAGTTTAATCGTATTCGGGCAACAGCGTTTCAGAGGGCATATTTCGAAAAGGATAACGACGCAAGGTCGGGCAGCAAGGGCGACTATATTTTCCGCGACTCAGACGAAGCTGACACCGAGATTGTTTCGATTATGTTCGAAATGAAAAACGAAAGCGATACGACCGCAACGAAGAAAAAGAACGAGGACTTTCTAAAAGAACTCGATAAAGATCGCATTGCGAAGGGTTGCGAGTATGCGGTTTTAGTATCTTTGCTCGAAGCTGACAGTGAACTTTATAACACCGGGATTGTCGATGTGCAGCACCGCTACCCAAAGATGTATGTCATTCGGCCTCAGTTCTTCCTTCCAATGATTACGCTGCTGCGTAACGCGGCGATGAAATCGCTTGAATACAAAACCGAGCTCAAGCTCATGAAAGAGCAGAATGTCGACATCACAAGCTTCGAAAGCAACTTGGATAAATTTAAAACCGCTTTTGGGAAGAACTACGATCTGGCCTCCAGGAAGTTTCAGAAAGCAATCGATGAGATCGATAAATCTATCGACCACTTGCAGAAAACAAAAGACGCTTTGCTCGGGACTGACCGCCAGCTTCGGCTTGCAAACGACAAGGCGCAAGATGTAACGATCAAAAAGCTCACGCGAGACAACCTCACAATGGCAGCCAAGTTTAAGGAGCTAGAGCATCAAGAACCCTCGGATGCCGACTGATGCGGCCGCTTTGTTTCTAAATCTCGGCCACAGCCACATCCGACAATTCGGCAGGCCGCACGCCATGTCGCACCGTAACTGTCGTGGCAACACCACCGCGCACATTAAATTCACCCCGCACTTCCATCCACACAGGGTCAGTCGCGGCAACTAAATCGGTCAAAATCTGATTCGTCAGCGCCTCGTGGAAATGCCCCACATCGCGGTAGCTCCATAAATAAAGCTTATAACTTTTCAGCTCAAAACACCGTGGCCCAGGTGCATACCGCACTCGAATCGTAGCGAAATCAGGCTGCCCAGTAAGTGGGCATACGCAAGTAAATTCTTTAGTAACACTCTCTACCAAGAACAACTGCTCAGGTGAAGGATTCTCAAAAGTCTCAATCTCCTGACTCGGTTGAGTCGGGGTACGCACATCAAGAGTGCTTTCCGTATTTCCATCATTCATAACCACATCTTACCCCATCTTCAATATCCACATATGCTCAAGTCGACGCGGTTTTGCTCGCCGCGAGTTTCGTACTGAGTGGTGGTGCGGCTTCGCCGCACCACCACTCAGGCGAATGTCTGAGCGCCGAACAAAACCCGCGGCGACCCAAGACAGATTCTGAAATTACAACGACCCAACACGCCGGGCTAGAACAACACGATGCCCCGAACCAATCGCAAACAACATCGGGTCAGAAACTGTTTCAAAACCACAGCTTGCCACAAGATTCCGCGCTTCTTTTCGACTCAGAGTATTTTTGGGCCGCTTCTTGCATAAACCAACGGAAGTCCGTGCTCGGCGCAAAATGTTTTTAACCGTGTTGTGGTCAAAATAAGTAAAAATACACCACTTGTCAGCGACACGAAGCAAATCGCGCACATGCTCGCGGCGCACAGCGGGGTCAACTAAATGATGATTTAATCGCATCGAAAAAGTCACGCAAACCGAGCAATCTGCGAGAGGGATTTGATGCCCGAAACTGCGCACGCGGCCCATCGGTTTAAGGGTCGGAAAACGCTCATCACTCATGCGAATCATGTCGCGGCTGTAATCACCCTGAATGACTTTTGCGCCCAAATTAGTAAACAAAGGCAAGTAGCGACCCCATCCGCAAGGCAAATCGAGAATCGAATCAAAGGAGCCGATTTGCTCAAAGTAAGACAACAGCAACTTGCGCTCGCGTTTGTCGCTGAGCTTGCGGTGGATTTTGTCGTATTCTTCGAGGTACTCAACAGCACCTTCAGGAGAGTCGTAAGCAGCGAGGCGTTCGGGGAGAGTCATGGTGTACGGATGCGATGGCCGGTGTAAAGCGCGAGCAGGTAGTAAGCAATGCGGCGCCATTTTTGCGGGTAGCGGCGACGCTGACGCATCATCTCAAGAGAGAGGGGCGGCGCGTCATCTTGGGCATAGGCTAGCAAGACGACCTCGGCTTGTTCTTGAGAAAGACCGCTATTGGCACCCGCAAGATCAACTAAATCGATACGGCGAATGCGCGCTGGAGCGACCTGACGCCATTGACAGCAATAAGGCAAATCAAGGGCGACAACACCGCCCGGCTTTGCAAGAAAGTTACGAAGCAGCATCCGGAAGTGCCCAAAGCCTGAATCGTGAATCTCACGCGCCAATCGGCCAATGGCTTGCAGTAGCGAGGTGTGGTCGCTCTCAGGGTGTCGCACGATAGTCTCAAATAAGTCAGCCACGCCAGGGATGTCTTCCGTAACCAACAAACTCCCGCCGCCCGGCATCTTGCACCAGGCCAAAGCCGAAACGACCGGCAAATCGGCTTGCTCAAAGGCATGCAGTGCCGCAAACTCGCGCCTGGCTCGTGGGCGGGCAAATCGAGCCACCAAACGGCGCCGTGGCGGGATCGTGTAATGCTTCCACCAAGCCATTTGACCGGCAGGAGTAGGCCCAAGCACAAGATGAACACTCTCTTCGTGATTCACCACGCGGCCCTCATTTTCCGCGTCAATGAAGGCGGATTCGAGTAATTTCGGCTCAGATGAGAGTTTTTTCAAAAAACTTTGAGAAAAAGGTAAAGGTTTGATGAACTTATGACCGAAGTAATTACGCAGCAAAAAACCTTCGGTCGGCTGGGAATCAATGATGAGGGAGCCCAGTCGGCCACTTTTTTTATTTTACGGGGTTGGAAAGCAACCCAAGGCCATCCGCCTCGACTGTCATGGTCTGACCGGCAGAGACGCCTTGAACACCCGCTGGTGTACCCAGGAAGATGATGTCACCTGGCTCAAGAGCGCACCATCGAGAAATCTCGACCAAAGCCGCTGCGGGGCTCCAGATGAGATCACCCAAGGCACCGCTCTGCCGCAGCTCGCCATCGACCCTGCCATGAATCTGCAAATCGGGTGACGGCGCGAAACAATCGGATGGCGTCCACCAGGGCCCGACACTGCCAAAGCTCTGGATGTTTTTTGCCCGCAGCCACGGCCACTCGCGTTTGCGGTCGAGCCCCTGTTGCTTGCGGGCCGTGACATCATTGCCGAGCGCCCATGCGGCAATCGCGCTTTCGGCTTGGGCTAAAGTGGCCTCGTGCAAAGGTGCGCCAATCAAAAGGACGAATTCGGCTTCGGGGTCGACGCGCGTATCGAGCCATCGAGGAATCAGGACGGGCTCGTCAGGGCCGACGAGCACACTCGGTAATTTGGCAAACCAAACCAACTCGTCGGGTGGCTCGACCCCAAACTCGCGGGCGTGTGCGGCAAAGTTTTTGCCAAGGCAAATTGCTTTAGGGGGGCACCCGGGCAAAAGTAGAGGCCAGTCTTGAGCGCCGTCTATCGCGGGTGCAATGCCCAGCAACGCCTCTCGTGCATCAGGGCAGAGCAGCCAAGCAGCGATTTCAGGAAGCGAATCGGCAAGACCCGCTTCGGTCAAATCGATAGCCGTTTTTGTTGTGGCGCTATCGTTTGGTTCGACCCAAAGCCAATGAGGTGAGCCGTCAGGTGCGAGAGCGCGGCGGAGCTGGCTCATCGAATCGCTCGATAAGTATTAAGCGCGTACGCCGTGCATAAAACGGGGTTGCCTTCCCACCAACGCGGTGCATCGGCATTGACCCAAGAGCCATCTTCTAGTTGGTTTGAGGCGAGGTGCGCCACGAGCTCGGCGGCCCAGTCATGCTCGGCGCCGGCAGGAGTGACGACCTTTTCGAGCCCAGACGCGCGGAGGGCTTCCGCCAGAGTCAGGTAGTAGTAGTAGAGCCCCTGGAAGCCTGCGCGTGGGTCGCGGAGGGAATCGAAACCGGGGTTGACTTCGAGTGTCCAGTGACGCTGAATCCAGCCGATGGCGGCTTGGACGCGTGGGTCGTCTTTCGTCAAACCAGCCAGCGTGTAGCACTTGAGAAGCGCGTAGGTCATCGAGCCATAACTGCGGGCAATCAGCGTGCCATCTGGCGATTGAGTTGAGCCAGCGGGCGAGTTGCCTGGGTAGTAAGCGGCACCGCCATCGTTGCCCGAGCGAAAGGGCTTGGGGTTGCCTTGGTCGTGGTATTCGCCCGTGTTGGATTCGGAACGATTTTGCGTGCGCTCAAGAAAAAGAATGGCACGCTGGAAGGCCGGGTCGTCGGCGTGCACGCCCGCTTCGTTGAGAGCTTGCAGCGCGTATTGAAGATTAGATAGGTCGGGGCGCAAATCACCGCCGTAGCCGATGCCACCGTAAAACTTGTCGCCTTCGGAATAGCCTTCGCCGCCGTCGAGTTGGAGTGAGCGCAAGAAGCCAGCCGCGCGTTTGAGAAGCTCGGCATCGGCGGGGTCGTGGGCCTCGGAGATGGCGCCGATGGCCGCTGCTGTGACATAGTTTGGCAGTCGCCCTGCATGAATCGAGCCGTCTTCTTGTTGGAGGCTGCGTAGCCATTTGAGGGCTGGTTCAGCGGCTTTGCGGTCGCTTTCGCGAGGAGAAATCATGAGCGCGCGTGCGGCAAGGGCAGTCATGCCAGGCTCAGCTTGGCCAAAGACCTCCCAGAGGCCGGATTCGCCACGGGCGGCAAGTAAGAAGTCGGCGCCGCGTGTGAAACTCTCAAGCATGATGGCTTCCGTGCCGGGCGTCTTTGCGGTTTGGGCGGTTTTTTCTGCGAGATAGGCGACACCAGCCTGTGCAAGTAAATCGACCGTTTGCGAGTAACCGTGGCCGTTTTGCAATTGCATCAAAATCGAAACGGCTGAATCGCTCGTTTGCGGGAAACAAGTCGGCCAATTTTTAGGCGCTTGCCCGGTGGCGAGTGCCGCGACTTGAGCTAAGTCAAATTCAGCGAATATGCTGCAAGTCGAAGCGATGACTTTTTGGTAAAGCTTTGCATCAAGCACCTGCAAGGCAAGGGTGATTCGAAAGGCATCGTCGGCCTCGGTGGCGGAATCTTTGCCCAACAAGAAGGCGACCGCATCACGCACAAAAGGCCCATCTTCGACTCGATATGCGCGAGGGCCAAGTGTCATGCCAAGGATGACATTTGCCGTATCAGCAGCTCCAGAGCCATAAGAGCCATCAGCGGCTTGAGTCATGCGCAGGCCCGCGAGCGTGTGGTCGAACAAATCTTTGGCGGATGGCTCTTGGGGGAGCGCCACGGTGGACAGGGCAAGAATGAGGGTCGTTAAGATCATGGTTTCAGAACGGATTCGATGGCTTGAGCCGCACGCGCGGCAGGCCCAGGGGTGGCAAAGGCGCGATGCCAGTGCTCAATGCTTTTGAGGACATCCTTGCGGCAATCGCCATCAAGTCGCTGCTCTAAGTCATCAGCTAGTTGTTCAGGGCAAATGCGCGCCCCAAGATGCTCTGGGCAAACGCGCTGACCCGTGAGGAGGTTCAGGCCGCCTACAAAAGGAATCGCAAGCATCTGGCGGTAGAGCCAAGTCGTGAATGCGCTGGGAATGTGATAAACCAAAACGGGCGGCACGCGATGAGCTGCTGTTTCAAGGACGGCCGTACCTGAAGTCACCCAAGCGGCTTGCAGTTGAGGCAAGACTTGATGGAAGCAGCGGGGGGCGCGAAGGATGGTCTCTGCGTCAGGCAAGTCGACGCTATCGAGAGCTTCGGCCATCCAGCTCCAGGCCTCGTCGCGCAAATGAGGCAGGACAAAGCGCACCTGGGAGTTGCGCCGGCGCAAAATAACCGCGGCCTCAAGTAGAAGAGGCAGGTTGTTCCGGATTTCACGGCGGCGGCTGCCAGGAAGGATGCCAACCCAAGTCAATGCAGGGTCAAGCTCGGGTGGTGCATCTTCGAGTGCAGCAGCTGCCGCAAGGCCATCGCCCAAAGGGTGCCCAATATATTCAGGATGCGCCCCGCGCCGTTGAAACCAGTCGGCCTCAAAAGGCAAAATCGTCAGTAACTTATCGGCCTTTTTGAAATCACGGACTCGCCATGGTGCCCAAGCCCATAATTGCGGCGCTATGTAATCGACCACAGGGATACCCTTGCGGCTCGCGATACGGAGTAAATGTCGATTCAGGCCTGGGTAGTCAATCAAAACCACGGCGTCGGGTTTTTCGGATTGAATGGCTTTGGCGAACTGATACACGCAACGGAAAAAGAGCGGTAACTGCGCGAGCACATCTTTGAAGCCCATGACATTTAAGTCGGCTAGGGGTTGCCAGACATCCATGCCTCGGTCGGCTAGGGCTTGGCTGCCAAAACCTGCAATCTGCAAGTCGGGGTGGCGGGCTTTGAGATGAGTCATTAAGCGCAAAGCGTGCGCTTCGCCACTGGCGTCGCCGCAGGAAAGAAACAGTTTGCGAATCTTGCGGGTGGGGGGAGCCGAAGCTGAATTTGTTAAGTCATTTACGGGCATCTCGCGCCGTAAATTTTCAAATTCATGAAGGCGTGATTTTTTTTGCGCCCAAGCGAGAGCGTGCCTTGGAAGGCCCAGCAAAAGGTCGAGCATTGCTGACGCAAACTCGTGCAATGTCGTAAGTAGAGGCATCATCGGGCGCGGAGTGCGCAACGGAAGCCCACATGTGCCAGGCGAGAATCGAGAGCGGGGTAAGTCCAGCGGTAGGTGCTGGCGCATTGATTCGGCTTGTCGAGGAAAGAGCCACCGCGCACAATGGCCATCGTATATGCTTCAGCCGTTCGCGCTTCTTTTGCGCGCCCCGTGCCAGTGGTCGGCTCTTCGTAAAGGTCGGCTGTCCATTCGCGCACATTGCCGCTCATGCAGGCGATGCCGAGAGGCGTGCGATCTTCGGGGAAATCAGTCGAGCTGCCTGGGCCGTCCAGCCCAAAAGCGCGGCAGTTGATTTTTGCTGCTGAAAAGGATTTGCCGAGCGGATAGCGGCGTTTTTCGAGCCCCGCTGCTGCGGCTTCCCATTCGAGCTCAGTCGGCAAGCGTTTGCCCGCCCATTCGGCAAAGCGCGATGCCGAAACCCAAGAAACGCCACGCACGGCAAAGGAACCAGAGCCGGGAGGGTAAATCGGTTGGTCTTCTTGGCTCAGCTGCCACTTGAGCGGAAGGTGCTGCAAACGCATGGATGCAGGTTGTGCGAGCAGGAATTGCTGGTACTCGCCGCAAGTAACTTCGTTTTTGTCGATGTAGAAAGAACGAATGCGTTCGGTGTGCGCAGCCGCCCACTTTGGGTGCGTCAAAACCCAGCCTGTGCCAGGACCTAATTCATAGCGGTCGCCCGGGATGAGCACCATGCCAGGTGGAGTCTCAGTGAAGCCTCGTTCAAAACGAGCGGGGTGCCGCAACTTTTCAAGAGCGAGGAAGGCACGCTCGAGTGTATTGACTGTGCGTTGATATTGTTTGGCTTCGTCGGAGAGTCGATAGATGGCAGTATTCCAGAGGATGTGGAATTCGCCTGCCTGGAGGACATGAGCGCGTTGCTCGGCCGTCTTTGATGTGCCGAAGCCCTCGCTTTCAAGCCAAGCTAGGAGAGGTGCTGGTGGGTTGAGGATCTCTTCCGCAGTGAGCCAGGCTTCGCAGGCGGAGTACAACTCGCTTAATGCAAGATAGGCCTCGTCACGCTTTTGGGTGGCCTCAGTCAGACGCTTGCGCGCTCGTTTTTCTTTGCGCTCTTGAGCCTCTTGGATGGGGAAGCACACAGGGGCGGCATCGAGCGCAAGCGATGGGTGGAAAGCCGCACAAGGGCATGCGCCGAGAGGAAGAACCCCGGAAAAGGCGAGAAGGAGAAGAGAGGTTGTTAGCATTTCGCCATGCTCCCTTTGCCCAACAGCCCAGAAGCGGCCGAAGCGTTAGAAGCTTTTCAAAGCGACTCGCTCTTGAAGGCCGATTGTTTTGGCCAAGTTGAGCAAGGTTATTCTATCGGCGAGAAGGGTCGATACCCATGCGCACGGCGCGATTTGCGGTCTGCATCTTGGTGGGCACGCCCCGTTGCGCGATTGCTTGCGCGACGAGAAGCGCGGGCTTTGCGCGTTTGGGCACTTACCTGCACTGGCGGAAAGCGATGGCAGACTTCTGTGTGCCGCTTAATTGCCCAAAACAAAGACCAGCTTTTGCGGGCCTGGGTTGAGGGCAAGCCGATGCAAGTGGCCCAGCCCAATCAACCCGAGTACTTTGCCCAGGCCTTTCGATTGCTTTGCCAATTGCATCGTGCAGGGATTGCTCACAACGATCTAGCCAAAGAGCCCAACTGGCTGGTTTTGCCCGATGGCAGCCCCGGCTTGATTGACTTTCAATTGGCAAGCGTTTTTCGCAAACGCACTCGACTTTTCCGCATGATGGCGCGAGAGGATATCCGCCACTTGCTGAAACATAAACGCACTTATTGTGCTGATTCATTAACAGACCGCGAAAAGCAGGTTTTGCAAACGCCAAGCTTTCTCGCCCGCTTTTGGCGCGTGACCGGAAAGCGTGTTTATTGGTTTATTACGCGCAAGATTTTGCGCTGGGCCGATCGCGAAGGAGCCGGGAATCGTGGTTGATTCTTATGGCTTCGTGGCGGCGGGCTGAATCAAAAACCTAACGCACACTCTTTGCCCATTTCAGCCACGCCGTTTCAAGAGCATCGAGATCAATGTGCGAAAAGGTGGACTGATAGGCACGACTCCAGAGGCCGATTTGAATCTGCCTTGGCAGGTCAATGATGCGATAATTCCGCTCAAGCTCTTCTGGGACGCGATTGCCGGCATTTTGGAAGGCATCCATTTCAGCCTGAAGCTCATTGCGGGTTTTTGTAGCCGCCTGGGCATGCCCGTTTTGCATTGCACTGAGATATCCGGGGAGAATCGTTGACCAAGATTTATCCCATTTACCTTTGATCTTTCCTGACTTGCCAGCACGCAAGAAGGCCACCAAAGCCCAAGATTGCACCGCTGCCGCCCGCTCGTCGAGCAAGTCGTTTTGCTCAGTCCATAATTCGTGCTGCAGGCGGACATGGTCTTCGATGGATTGAGCGATGCCTTTGCTTAGGATGTCTTGCAGTAGCGGCCCAAAATCAAAATCATCGAGCGAATTTGTCGTGGGGAGGAGCGCTTTTTTATCCCATTGGAGCGCGGTGTAATATTCGACATGACCTTCGGAAAACCATGGAAGCAGCTCGATGTGATCCATCTTTTCAGCGAGCCACATGCGAGTTGCGGCACGATGAATAAAGGCCTCTGCCGTAGTGCCACTGGCTGGCGAATAAATCAAAAGCTCTTGTCGCTCGCGGTCATACCACGCGGTAATCTCGGAGTTGTCAGCCGCCTCAGTGCGCGTTTGGAAGTCTTCCTCGTGGGTCATGAAGCGCGCAATGAGCGGTGTGCGATTGCTTGTCTTTGGAGGTAAGTCTTGCTCGAAAAGCTGATGCAGGGCTTCTAAACGAGTTTGAAGTGCGGCCACGCGCTTTGCATCGCCATCAGATGATAAGAACAGCCAATCCTGCGCAGGGGTCTCAATGAGTTGCCAACCAAATTTAGTGTCGCACTCGTCTTTGGCTTTCTTCCAGGCCGCTTCGTAGCCCTTACTGCCTTTGGTGTGCACTCGCTCTTCTACAACTTGCACGAGAGGCTTAAATGATTTCATAGACTTGGCCGTTGCTTTAGCCCATTTTTTATGAGCCTCAAGCGGGAAACGCCAAATAAAAATAATGTCGTTGTCTTGTAAAGGGAAAACCCAGCAGTCGAATGATGCGTCAAGTTGAGTCGTAGAAGTTTCGACAAAGTAAGACTGGAACAATTCGTTGCGGGCTTTAATTTTGCCGATTTTTTTATCTTTCGAATGGAGCGCATTGGCTTCAAAATCACGCAGGCCCTCGTGGAATAAACTTGGAATGAGTGCGCCAGGGCCAATCGTCTCAGCTTTTTTGCCACCGAGTCGGCTACGCAAACCAGATGTCGCACTAGCCGCAGCTTCAGGGTGTTTCGCACGCACCACGAACAACTCAGCGTGAGCCATCGCAGGCTTTCCGGACGGCGTTTTGATCGGGAAGCCAATCGTGCCCCAGAGATGCAAAACTACCCCGCGCGCCTGCTCACTGGCATTGAGCTCTTTCGTCTCAAAGTCTCGAAGGGGCTTAAAAGAGAAGCCGCTGGCTTGATCTCGGTAAACCGTGCGCCCGGTTTTTTGCGACCAAGCATTTGGAGTCAGAGCAAAAGCCGCGCAGAAAACGGCGAGTAGGAGGAGAGGGTTGAGGTTACGCATCGTTACGAGACTCCATCCTAATATGGAGTCGAGATTGGTTCACCTCTGAAAACGCGGCACGCGCGTTAGTGGGAGCAGCCGCCCCCGACACCTCAGCCACCACCCGCTGGCCCTGAATCACCGCCATGCGTTTTTGGCTCTGAGTCTTGGCCACTCGACTTGTAATCGTTTTGATAAAAGCCAGCGCCTTTTAGGACAAAGCCAGCACCGCCACCGCCGAGTAAACGCTCTAACTTTGGCTCAGAGCAATGGGGGCAATCGACCAACTTGTCGTCGGACATTTTTTGAAAGGCCTCAAAGACATGAGAGCAAGCCGCGCACTGATAGTCGTAATGAGGCATGATGAATTATTCTTCGGCGGTTGCAGGTGCGCGTAGTAGTCGCACTTGTGCAGCGCGCATGATGCGTTTGCCCAGACGGAAGCCTTTGCGCACTAATTCAAGCTCATCTTTTTCAAGTTCATCGCGCTCGACAGTCTCAAGTGCTTCATGAAGTTCAGGGTCAAACTTGTCTTGAGCTGAGGGCTGGATCACTACGAGGCCATGATTGCGCATCGTAGAAGCAAGCGCCGTACGGATGGCCTCAAGCCCCATGTGGAAGCCGCCATTTTCATCGGCTTTGCGAATTTCTTCGGGCACATGATCAACAGCTGAGTCGAGGAAATCAGCGACCATAATCAACTCGGTTAGCAAGCCTTCGAGGCGGAGTCGAGTGCGCATCTCGACATCTTCTTGTAGCCGCCGCCGCATGTTTTGATTGTCGGCCTGTGAGCGAAGAGCTTTGTCTTTCCAGTAGTCAAGGTCTTGGACGGGCTCTGGCTTTGGCTCAACCTTTGCTTTGGGCTCACTTGTGTCGGCCTCGCTGGCCTGTGAGTCAGCCTCAACGGTCGTTTGTGCGTCAGCTTTCCCCTCTTCCAACTTTTCTTTTTTCTTTTTCTTTCTTGCCACAGTTACTTCCTTGAGTCTTTTCGCGCACGATCAATTTCGTGCAATTTTTTGACGATCGATTTTTCTTCTCGGCCCAATTTTGTGGGAACTTCAATCCAGATGCGTACCAGCAAATCACCACGCCCACGGCCACGAATGCTCGGCAGGCCATGCCCCTTGAGGGGGAATAGCTTGCCCGTCGGTGACCCAGCAGGGATGGAAAGACGAGTCTCGCCGTCAAGCGTCTTAATGATGACCTTGTCGCCAAGAGTGGCTGCAGGCCAAGAAACAGGCACCTCGGTATAGAGGTCGCGACCATCGCGCTGAAAACCATCGAGAGCGCGCACTTGCACTTCAACAAACAAATCACCTGCGGGGCCACCTTTGAAGCCGGCCTCGCCTTGGCCACTTAAGCGAATCTGCTGCCCGTCATCGATGCCAGCAGGGATTTTTACAGTGATTTCATTTTTGGCTTTGGTGCGCCCTTGACCGCGGCATGAGCCACATGGCTTAGTGATGATTTGCCCTTCGCCGTGGCATTGCGGGCAAGCCGTGCGGACGGCAAAAAAGCCCTGCTGCTGCTGAACTTGGCCATGCCCACCACAGGTGGAGCATGTCTGTGCTTTAGAGCCAGCCGCTGCTCCTGAGCCGTGGCAAGATTGACAAGACACCTCACGAGTTAACTTAAGTGTGCGCTCAGCACCATTGAGGACCTCGTGGAGTGTGATCTCAACCGCAGCGCGCAAAGAGCGCCCTTGCCTTGGCCCGTTAGGGCTGCCACCGCCACCGCCGCCAAAGAGTTGGTCGAAAATGCTTCCGCCGCCACCGCGGCCACCACCGAAGATGTCACCGAACTGCGAGAAGATGTCTTGCGGGTTAAAGCCGGGGCCGCCACCAGGGCCGCTTTGAACACCGGCGTGACCGAATTGGTCATATCGCTGTCGCTTTTCTGCGTCGGACAGGATGCCGTAGGCCTCGGTAGCCTCTTTGAATTTGTCGGCCGCGCCATCTTCTTTATTGCGGTCGGGGTGATACTTCATCGCAAGTTTGCGATAAGCACTTTTGATATCGGCGCCACCCGCATCGCGGGAGACGCCGAGGACTTCGTAGTAATCGCGCTGAGACAACGGAAAACCTATTTAGGAAACAGCACCTGCGACGATTTCGTCATTGCGTACATCTGTAACCAAAGTGTTGGTCGTTAGAAGCAAGCCCGCAATGGAGCCCGCATTTTGCAGGGCCACACGGACGACCTTTGCGGGGTCAACGATGCCCGCCTTGCCAAGGTCAGTGAACTCTCCGGCGAGGGCTTCAAAGCCAACCCAACCTTTGCGCTCAAGGGCTTCTTCGACAACAGCCGAACCATCATGGCCGGCATTGTTGGCTAATGTAGCCGTTGGCGACTTCAGAGCAGCAGCCACAAGATCAACACCAAATTTGGCGTCGCCTTTGACTTTGCCCCGGACGGCCATGACAGCATCCATGCAGCGTAGAAGCGTTGTGCCACCACCAGGGACGATGCCCTCTTCGACAGCCGCGCGGGTTGCGTGAAGCGCGTCTTCGACACGATCTTTGCGCTCTTTCATCTCGGTTTCGGTGGAGCCACCGACTTTGACAATGGCAACCCCGCCCGACAATTTGGCGAGGCGCTCTTCGAGCTTTTCGCGATCGTAATCAGAGTTGGAACGAGCGATGGAAGCTTCGATTTGGCCGCAGCGCTCTTTGATCGCTTTCTTTTTGCCAGCACCACCAATCAAAATGGTGCGTTCTTTGTCGATTATGATTTTTTTGGCCGAGCCTAAATCTTCGATTTTGACATCAGAGAGTTTGGCGCCTGTTTCTTCAAAAACGGCATTAGCGCCCGTGAGAGCGGCTAAATCAGCGAGCATGGCTTTGCGGCGATCGCCAAAGCCAGGAGCTTTAATTGCGACAACTTTTAAGCCTGAGCGCAGGCGGTTGACGACGAGTGCGGCAAGTGCCTCAGCATCGACATCTTCGGCGATGATGAGTAGGGGGCGGCCTGACTGGCTCGCGGCTTCAAGTACAGGCAAGAACTCTTGGAGGTTGGAGATCTTTTTCTCGTGAATCAAGATGAGTGCGTCATCGTATTCGCATGACATCTTGGCGCCATCGGTAACAAAGTAAGGGGATATAAAACCTTTGTCGATTGACATGCCGTCAACGAAGTCGAGCCAAGTGTCGATGCCTTGAGCCTCTTCCACGGTGATGACGCCTTTGTCGCCTGCGCGGTGCATGGCTTCGCCAAAGAGCTCGCCAATTTCGGCATCGTGGTTAGCGGATACAGAACCCACTTTTACGATGTCTTCGCGGCCGCGAACTTTTTTGGACAGGCTTTCGACTTGAGCCACAGCAGCCTCGACAGCTTTGTCGATGCCGTTGCGCAATTGGGCAGGAGAAGCCCCTGCAGCCATATAACGCAAACCTTGACGCACCATTGCAGCGGCCAAAACCGTGGCTGTGGTTGTGCCGTCGCCAGCTTGATCATTAGTTTTGGAGGCCACTTCGCGCACGAGTTTGGCACCCATGTTTTCGAAGGGGTCTTCGAGCTCGATTTCTTTGGCAACGGAGATGCCGTCTTTGGTAACCGTCGGCGCACCGAAAGAACGCTCAAGGATGACATTGCGCCCAGCAGGGCCAAGTGTCACGGCAACCGATTTTTCGAGGGTCTCAATGCCGCGGAAAAGTGCCTCGCGAGCTTTGTCTTGGAAGAGGATTTGCTTAGCCATGATTTAATTAAGCGTCGATTTTTGCGAGGAGGTCAGCAGCGCGTAAGATTTTGAAATCTTCGCCGTTGAGAGTGATTTCTTGGCCAGAGTATTTGCCATAGACAACGGTATCGCCATCTGCAATCGGCATATCGGCGCGCGTGCCATCTGGGTTAGTGCGGCCAGCGCCAACGGCGACAACAACACCTTGATTGGGCTTTTCTTGTGCACTATCTGGAAGAACGATTCCGCTAGGGCTAACCGTTTCGGCTGCGACAGGGCGGACGAGGACCCGGTCCTCGATGGGGGTAAAGGTAGGTGATTTAGACATAATCAAACAGTGGCTTAAAGGCCCATGCCAGACTCCATTCCGGCGGGTACATCGTCTTGGTCAGACTTAGCGTCAACAACCAAGCAATCGGTCGTCATGAGAGTGGCGGCAACAGAAACCGCATTTTCGAGAGCTGTGCGAGTGACCTTGGTCGGGTCGACAACGCCCATCTCGATGAGGTCGCCATAAGTGTCGTCGAGCGCGTTGTAGCCTTCAGCGAACTTGCGTGTTTTGAGGACGCGGCGGGCGATGACCGAGCCATCCATGCCGGCATTTTCTGCAATGACGCGGACAGGCTCGCGAAGAGCGCGAAGCAAAATGTTGGCGCCTGCGGCCTGTGCTTCAGGAAGGTCGAGATTGATTTTGCTCGCAATTTTGAGCAATGCCGTGCCGCCGCCTGGGAGGATGCCTTCTTCGAGAGCGGCCATCGTTGCGGCTTTTGAATCTTCGATACGCGCCTTGCGCTCTTTGACTTCTGCCTCGGTTGCACCGCCCACCGAGATTTGACCAATGCCGCCAACTAGGCGCGCGAGTCGCTCTTCGAGCTTTTCGCGGTCATAATCGGAAGTCGTGTTTTCGACTTGCTTACGGATGTGATTCGCGCGGTTGTCAATCTCACTTTGCTCGCCCGTGCCCTCAACGATAGTTGTGTTTGCACTATCAATCACGACGCGTCTAGCTGAGCCAAGCATTTCGAGCGTGGCCTTTTCGAGGTCATGCAGGCCATCTTTCATGATGGGAGTGGCGCCAGTAACGGCGGCCAGGTCTTGCAGAATCTCTTTGCGACGATCGCCATAGCCAGGAGCTTTGACGGCGCATACATTTAGGATGCCACGCAATTTGTTCACGACCAAAGCCGCAAGTGCTTCACCTTCGATGTCTTCGGCGATGATGAGCAAGGGGCGATTGCTTTCTTTGCTGGCTTCAAGCAAAGGAAGCAAAGTTTGCACATTAGAAATCTTGTCTTCATGAATCAGGATCAAAGGCTGATCTAAGACGGCCTCAAGGGTTTCGAGGTCGGTCGCGAAATTTGGCGAAAGCAAACCGCGGTCGAATTGCATCCCGGTAACGATGCTGACTTCTGTCTCAAGGCTCTTGCCCTCTTCAACTGTGATGACGCCATCTTCGCCTACTTTTGCGAATGCGTCAGCCAGCATCTTGCCGACCTTTTCATCGCCGTTAGCCGCGATGGTCGCCACCGCACGGATGCCGTCAATGCCACCAACTTTTTTAGATTTGTTTTTTAGCCCTTCCGTAACAGCGGCGGATGCTTTGCGCATTCCCGTAATCAAGCCTTGCGTGTCGGCACCTGATGAGAGGTGGCGGAGGGCTTCACGGTAAATCGACCATGCCAGTAGTGTGGCGGTCGTCGTGCCATCGCCTGCGCGGTCGTTGGTCTTGGTGGCGGCTTGCTTGACGATCTGCGCGCCGAGGTTTTCGGCCTTGTCGCTCAGCTCAATATCACGGGCAACCGTAACACCGTCTTTTGTGATGAGGGGGCCGCCCCAAGACTTATCGAGAATCGCGCATCGGCCACGAGGGCCAAGCGTCGAGACCACAGCTTGAGCGAGTTTTTCGACGCCGGCAAGGATGGCCTCGCGTGCGTCGGTATCGTAGGTCAGTTCTTTCTTTGGCATGAGGCTCTCCTTGAGCAAGTCTAGTGCCAAGAAAAAGTGCAAAAACTAACGAGAAACCATAGGATTTGCACTCCCGAACTGCCGTTTTGGCACTCCGCTCAGCCATGCTTCTTCTTTCTACTGCCATCCTTGCCTTATCGGCAGCGCAATACGCTGTCGATGGGGTCGCTCAGTCTGTCGAGGTCCATTCTCTCGCCAGTTGGGGAGATGCGCCCACATTGCTCTCAAGTTCTGAGATGTCGGATGCCGATTGGGGCAAATATTTCGATCCGTCGCTGCGTGCAGATTGGCTTGAGCTCGTTTTCGATTCACCGCCTCCTCAGCCGTACGACGATGCGCGCACTTTGTTTTTGACAAACGGCTCGGTTCTCATCGGCGGGCCAGCGACCCCTTCCGCAGAGCATCGATTCGCATGGCGACTCCCAGGGGGCCAGGTCGTTGAAGTCGATTCTGTGTATGTAAAATCCGTCACAGGTTATGCGCAGTCGCACTCTTCCGTCGCCCAGGGTCGAGACTTACTGCATTGGCAATCATCAAGCTCAACACCGGATGTTGTCCGCGGTTGGTTTTTGCGGTCGGATGAGTCCGAGGTCGTTTTTGAAACGGCGCATAAAGAGGCAGCCTTCCCGTGGGCGGGGGTTACGCGTATTGATTTGTTGTCTGATGATGACTTAACATCATCTACTTTTTTTGTGCATTTTAAACAAGGTGTTCGTTTGGCCGTTGACTCGATTTCTCTATCGCCTAAAACTGGGGGTGGGTTCGGTGAATCAACCTGGGCGTTTGCGTCGAAAACGGGTGCTGTTATTCGTGCACCACTTTCATCAGTAGCGTTGATTGAGCAACGACCATCGCAAAACATCATGCCGCAATCGCCATCTCTTGGCTTGGTGGCAGGCCTCGGAGAGGTTCGCGATACGCAACCATTCGAGTTGTGGAAGCCTCGTGAAAATCAGTCTGCCGAGGGGCGCCCCTTGGCTCCTGCCAAATGGCCGGTATCACGCGGAATAGGCCTTCATAGCCCGACAAGTGCGTCTTTTGTGGGTTGGGCTGATAGAGGCAAATTGTTTTTGCGGATAGGGCGAGCCAGCATTCCGCAAGGGGTCGCTGCATTGCCTGATGTCGAAGTCTTGATTCAATCCGATGCCCCGATAAGCGCGATAAGCCTAGGCCTTTTACCGAAAGAAGCCTCTCTGCGAGTATCGGTCGATTTGCCTGCCGGGCCGTTCCGCATTTTATTACAAAACAAGAGTCAATCTTGGGCGGGTGCTCAAGTTGATGTTGGCTTTTTGGGCTGGATTAAATTGAACGATTAATAAGCAAACTTCCTTATTTAATCTTCATTCTTTCCTTTCTTTTTCTTGGGTGAAGCAGCCGCCTGACTTGAGGCCGCACCTTCGTTTTCTTTCGGTGCAACAGCCTTTTGACTTTGGGGGTCGAAGAAGCCGACTCGTCCTTTTCCGCTGATCTTGGCAGATTTTAAGGCTTCATTTGCCCGAAGGAAAAGTTGCCGCTGGTCTTGCAGCCCATGCCCGTCATAAGTTGCAATACCTAAACTCATCCCAAGCATGATGGTGTGGTTTGCATTGCTCACTCTTTGATGCTGGCTCATTGCATGAATCCGTCGACAGACTGCGACGCCTTCCTCTAGTGTTGTACTGGGCAACAGCAGCGCAAACTCATCTCCACCGATTCGGGCGGCAATGTCAATCGACCGCGTACTTTGCCGCAGAATCTCGCCGGTCGTCCGTAAGGCGAGGTCGCCAAATTCATACGAGGTGCTGTCGTTGATTGATTTGAAATCATCAAGATCCAACAAAACCATGGTGAGTGGTGAGCCGTGCCGTTGGGTTCGTTCAAATTCTTCTCTAAGGCGCCGGCGGAAGTGCCGGTCGTTGAAGAGCCCCGTTTTGTGATCTGTGATGAGTTGACCTTCTAGAGCCGCCGCGCGTGTGCGGGATTCGGCCAACAAACGATCAAGGCGCAACAAATTCATCATGCGCGCTTCTTGGCGGGGGAGGTCGTCCTTTGCGTCAGCCCAATCGGCAAGAGCTTCTCTCCCGCGCAATAGGTTTGTTACGAGGCCTGGTGAGGCGCTTTCGTAGGGCAGGAGTAGCCAGGGTAGAGCGGTGGTTGGCGACAAGTGGCCAAATAATTCGCTCCATTCGAGACCCTCGGGCAAGAGGGTTAGGGGGGCAACGATTGCGGCCGTAAGCTCTTTTGTGGAAAGTAGTTGTAGTGTGTCGTCGAGTGTTCGTGACACCCTGACTTCCCAGCCGCGATCTTGAAACCAACGCCGCAACTCTTCGAGGGCTGCACCCCGATGGTTTAGAATCGCCAGGGTTCTTGGCCCTGCCGCTCTATCTTGCACACGCTGAAACATCTGCTTCAAGCATATCACTCCGCTCCCGTAGGAACTTGCAAATATATAGATTGTGTTGACTTGGGCGCGAGGGTCGTTAGAATACCACGCTAATTTCAGTCACTTCAGACTGAATCCGGGCCGTACAAAACCCCGGTTCCCTACCCTTAATACCCAAGACCTCCCGGACCGTCATGTCAGACCTCTCCGTCAAGGCACTCGTTGAAGTTGGCGCCCACATCGGTTGCCGCATCTCTCGCTGGAATCCAAAAATGGAGCCATTCATTCATGGCTCTCGGAACCGCATTCATATTATCGACCTAAAAGAGACCATCCGTGGCATCTTGCGATCCAAGCATGTCATCAAAGAGGTCATCGCATCGGGTCAAGATGTACTCTTCGTGGGCACCAAGCCGCAATTGCGCGCTGAAGTCGCCAAAGTGCACGAAGCCACAGGCATGCCGTATGTCGACGACCGCTGGATTGGCGGTACTTTGACGAACTACGAAGTCATCGGTTCGCGTATTGCCTACCTCGAAGATCTCGAGCGTAAAGAGCGCGAAGGTTTCGTTGCGACTCTGTCTTCCAAGGCAGCGGCTCGTTTCAACCGCGAAAAGCGCAAGATCTTCCGTAACCTCCACGGTATTCGCGACATGTTCCGTTTGCCTGGCGCGATGATTGTGATTGACCCTAAAAACGAGCGCAATGCTGTCCTTGAGGCCAAGCGTATGGGCATCATGGTTTTGGGTGTCGTCGATACTGATTGCGACCCTGATGTTTGCGATGTGGTCATCCCTGCAAACGACGATGCGATTCGTTCGGTCGCCTACATTCTTGAGCATCTTAAAGATGCAGTCGAGGCTGGCAAAGTGATGCGCAAAGAGCGTGGCGTTGCGGCTCCGACTCGTCCAGAGCCTGTGCCAGAAAGCGCGCGTGGTGGCAAAGGCCAACGCCGTGGTGGTGGCGGTCCTGGTGGCAGTGGCGGTGGTCCTCGCGGTGGCGGCGGCTCAGGTGGTCGTGGCCCAGCACCAGCAGGTGGTGGTGGTGGCGCGCGTCGCCCTGCTCCTGGCGCACCTCGTCCAACTTTCCCAGGCGGTATCAATCGCCCGGTTGAATTCAAGCGCGATGACGAAGCTGCCCCAGTGGCAACGGAAGCACCAGCGACTGAAGCTCCAGCCACGCCAGCCCCAGAGGCTCCGGTGGTTACCGAAACTCCTGCTGCGCCAGCCCCAGAGGCTCCAGCAACTGATGCACCAGCCACCGATTCGGCTGAGTTGTCAAAATAGCTGACCTAAATCGTCATGACCATTTCCGCAAAAACAGTTGCCGAGCTCCGCACTAAGTCGGGCGCCGGCATGATGGAATGCAAAAAAGCCCTCGTCTCAACCGAGGGTGATTTTGATGCCGCCATGGACCTCCTTCGCAAAAAGGGTCTTAAAGTCGCTGATAAAAAGGCTGACCGCTCGACTGCCGAAGGCCGTGTTTACTCTTACATCCATCACAACCAAAAGGTTGGTGTGTTGGTCGAGATCGCTTGCGAGACAGACTTTGTCGCGCGTGGCGAAGACTTCACCGCCTTGTGCCATGACTTGTGCATGCACATTGCCGCAACCATGCCTAGCCCAGTTTCGGTTTCTGCTGATGAGGTGCCATCTGAGCTCGTCGAAGATGAGCGCAACATTCTGCTTGGCTCCGAAGACATGGCCGGCAAGCCTGACGACATCAAAGAAAAGATTGTCGATGGCCGCATGGACAAGTTCATCAAAGAGCGCGCATTGCTCTCTCAAGAATATGTGAAAGACCCATCTATGAGCGTCGAAGACCGCGTAAAAACGGCCATCGGCAAGCTGGGCGAAAACATCAAAGTCAGTCGCTTTGCGCGATTCGAACTCGGCGCATAGTTTGACTTCTTCGGGCGACTTCAAGTACCGCCGCCTTCTCCTGAAGGTCAGCGGCGAGGGTTTCGCTAGCGAAGATGCCACAACTCTTGATACCGAAAGAGTCAAAGTGCTCGCAAGTCAATTGCGGGCACTGATTTCTTCTGGGGTCGAGGTGGCGTGCGTCATTGGCGGCGGCAATATTTTGCGCGGTAAGCAATCCGAGCAACTCGGTATTGCGCGCGCAACGGCAGATTACATGGGCATGCTGGCCACCATTATTAATGGCTTGGCCCTTTGCGATGCCCTCGAGGCTAATGGCGTGCCCACACGGGTCATGTCAAGTATTGATGTGCATAAGGTCTGCGAGCCTTTCATCCGTCGTCGCGCTTTGCGTCACATGGAAAAGGGGCGAGTCGTTGTTTTGGTGGGCGGTTTAGGCAGCCCATATTTCACGACCGATAGCACTGCGGCCCAACGAGCCGTTGAGTTGGGTTGCGATGTCTTGCTCAAAGCCACAATGGTTGATGGCGTTTACGACAAAGACCCCAAGCATCATGATGATGCGGTCAAGCTGCCCGATTTGACTTTCGATGATGTCCTGGCTCGCCGCTTGCGCGTCATGGATCAAACAGCATTTACCCTTTGCTCTGAAAACGATTTACCTTTAGTCGTTTTCGAAATGACCTCTCAAGACGGCGTTTTGCGCGCTGCTCGTGGCGAGGCGATTGGCACACTCATCCATAACTAAACATGGCTTCTAGTATCCAACCCTTTCTCAATGATGCGCGTGATCGCATGGATAAGTGCCTTGAGCATTTCTCTACGGGTGTTCGTGGTATTCGCACTGGGCGTGCAAACCCTGGCTTGGTCGAAAACCTGCGCGTTGACTATTACGGCAGCCCGACCCCGATGGGGCAGTTGGCTTCGGTGACTGTGCCAGAGCCACGATGCATTATGGTTAAACCCTTCGACGCATCGACACTCAAAGACATCGAAAAGGCCGTAATGGCGGCTGACTTGGGCTTCAATCCGTCGATTGAAGGCAAGGTTCTGCGCATTAGTGTTCCGATGCTAAGTCAAGATCAACGCCTTAAATTGATGGGCCGCGTCAAGACTGTTGCCGAAGAAGCCAAAATCTCGATGCGCAATGTGCGCCGAGATGTTTTAAAAGATGTCGAAAATGCAGAAAAAGATAAAGACAGGGATTTAAGCGTAACGCAAGACGATGTAAAATCTGCGAAGTCTTCTGTGCAAGACATCCTCAAGGAACACGAAGACAAGCTTGACACTTTGGTCAACGATAAGTCTTCTGAAATCCTTGATGTTTAAGCGTTCGCGTTTAACGGGGGCATAACTCAGTTGGTAGAGTAGTTGGCTTTTAACCAATAAGTCCCAGGTTCGAGCCCTGGTGCCCTCACCATTTTTTTTTCACCGACCTTTACGGGTCGGTGTTTTTTTTGTCCTCCACCTGAGTTAAAGGGCTGAGCCCTGGCGAGTGCCGCGGCGAATCAACTCGTTTTCAATCGCCGAGTGGACGGCTTGCCGACTAGGCCAATCAAGTGGGGCAAGTCGTTCTTCGATGGGCGATTCAGCGACCAAGCGGTGGACGACAACATCTGCGGGCAAGTGCTCAAGGGCATCCGCCACGCGATCAATGTAATCTTGATGCTTCAAAATATGGATATCATCTTGGCCGTTCAGGAATTGATGCGCTAGCAAAGTTTTCTTAAGCACCATGAGCTGATGGAATTTAACTCCATGCGCGCGCGCTTTGCGTATTTCAGCAACCTGCTCAAGCAGGCTTTCATCTGAGTCACCCGGCAAGCCGCTCATGCAATGCGCGATGATGCCAAGCCCGTGCTGGTGTGCGAGTTCACAAGCGCGATGGAAATGCTCAAGCGTGTCGTGGCGCCCAATGCGCTTTTGGACTGCGTCTTGAGCCGTCTCAAGGCCGAACTCGACCCAAACCTCATCAAAGTGCGAGCGCGACTTTGCGAGGAGCTCGGCGGCCTCTTCGCTGAAGCAATCTGGGCGCGTGCCAATGCTGACGATCGGCGCAATAGTTGACCACTGGCTCGCAATTTTGAGACCCTCTTGAAGTGGGGCTAAGTCTGGGTAGGTGTTGGAATACGACTGGAAATACAGAATGGCGGCTGGGTCGTCGGTATTTACGCGCCGCACACGCTTCAGCTCGGATTCCCACTGCTCAAGTAGTGGCAAACCTTTGCGCTCGGCGCCCGTGCCGGAACCAGAAAGGTCGCAATAGATGCATCCGCCAAACCCACTGGCACCATCGCGATTTGGGCAGGTTAAACCCAAATCAAGCATCACTCGGCGCAGCCGCCGTCCATAGAGCCTTTTAAGGTGGCGGCCAAGGCTGTAAACGGGTGCTGTGTTTTGCGTGTCGCTGGGGGGAGGGTTCGCTACCATTCCCCTCCATTCTAAAGATGAGTGACCTTCGCCCCGCACCTTTGGTTATCGGCACCGCCGGCCATATCGATCACGGCAAAAGTGCCTTGATTGAGGCTTTGACGGGCGATCACCCCGATCGTTGGCGCGAGGAAAAGGAGCGCGGCATCACCATGGATTTGGGCTATGCCGAAATGGCCTTTGCCGATGGCCTTGAAATTGGTTTTGTAGATGTCCCTGGCCATGAGCGTTTGGTGCGCAAGATGGTTGCTGGGGCTACAGGCATGGGTGCCGCCATGATGGCCATAGCTTGCGACGATGGTGTTATGCCTCAAACGCGAGAGCACTTTGAGGTCTTGCAATTGCTCGGCATTTCGCGCGGCATTTTGGTCTTAACCAAGGCCGATTTAGCCGATGAAGACACGCTTGAATTAGTACGCGAAGAGGTGGTTGAGTTAGTCCAAGGCACGCCTTGGCAAGATGTCCAGATCCTAAGTGTGAGTGCCCACACGGGGGCGGGTTTGCCAGAATTGAAGCTAAGTTTGCGTGAGCTGGCTGAGAGTCATCCAAACACTGGCCAGGGGCGCAGTCTCTTCCGCATGCCCGTGCAAAGGTCTTTCGCTATGCATGGCGCAGGCACTATTGCGACTGGGGTGTGCGCTTCAGGGCAGGTCGTAGCCGGAGACACGCTCGTCGCGATGCCAGCGGGCAAAAGTAGTCGAGTGCGCCGTGTGCAAGTCCATGGTCGAGATAGCGAAACGGGCAGTGCGGGTTTACGGACGGCACTCAATTTGCCCGACCTCAACCCGCAGCATTGCGTGCGGGGCACGGTCCTTGCGGCACCTGACTCACTTGAAGCTGGTGCCTTGTTGCGGGTACATTTGCAGTGGCTTCCTGATGCTCCGCAAATTCAACATGGGGCTCAGGTTCAGATTCTGTCCGGGACATCCTCTGTTGATGGCCGCGTTTTTTTGCCGCCAGCTTTAGCTCAAAAAGGTCATTTGGGCGCTTATCCTGATGGTTTAGTGGATATCGAATTGGCTGAGCCGATTGCACTCGCGCCTCGTGATCGTTTGATTCTTCGCCGCCCCAGCCCTGCTGTAAACCTAGGGCTGGGCCATTTTCTTGCCTTTGGTTCATACCGTCTCAAAAAGCGTGATGCCGAAGAGCGGCAACAGCTTGAGCGCCTTGCCGAACACTTGGCTGACCCCGACTGCTTTTTGATTGCCCTGCTCGAAACATACGGAGCCACGCCGACTTCCACCCAGGCCTTGGCCTGCCGCATGGGCTGGCATCACGAGGCCACTTCCTCTGCACTGATGCAAGCCTGCGCACAAGGTCAAGCTCGGCAAGTCGGCGAAGATCGCTTTCTCGGGATGTCAGGCTCAGGCGCATTCGCCCAACAGGTGGCCTCCATTCTCGGTGGATGGCGGAGAGATTGCTCACATCGTTTGCTCATCCCTATCACACATTTGCGCGACGCGCTTGGCAAAGAGGGGTATCGCTCTCTCAAAAAGGCTCCAGATGAAGAGCTCGCCAGTTACGGATTAGAGCGTATGCCCGGCACGCATTGGCGATTGCGCGGCGTAACACTGGGCGTTGCTTTGCTCGCACGCGCGCAGGCGATTCATGAGGTCTTAGAGCGGGCGCAGTTTCAGCCACCGTCCTTTGATGTATTAGCTGAGTCCTTTGGTGCGTTGTCTGAAGTCGAGATTTGCATCGATGTTTTGCTCGACCAGGGGTGCGTTGTCCGTCCTGAGCAGGGTTTTGTTTTAGCCGTTTCTTGCGCAGAGGCTTTGCGCAATCGGGTGGTCGAGCAACTTCAGGGCAGTGGCATGGATATCCCTGCTTTGCGCGACGAATTTCAAACCTCGCGTAAGTTTTTAATGCCCTTGCTCGAATGGCTCGATGACCGCGGCGTCACTATGCGTCGCGCCGGAAACCGCGTTTTGCGCGATGCCACAGCGAGTTTGACTTAAAATCGCAGAGCCGTTTTGCTTGAGCGTTTTAGCTTGAAGCGTCTAGATGCGGGCACGGAATTTTTTCGGTAGCAAGAATTGAAGCTAGCGTTTCTTCTGCAATTTGAACGCGCTTCGGCGTGCTGATTTCGCACCAAGAGCCTGAGTGAATCATGGCACGGACAGGTTGATCAGGCAGCGTCTTTAGCAAGCCATGTCGAATCAGACATGAAGGCGCATCATTTGGGGCCTCACTTATGCTGGCCAGCCATTTTTCAGAAGGGCGGCAAATGCCTGTATAGACGCCCACATCATGGGTTTGGCTTGGTGCACCACTCTTGCGCAGTGATGTAATTTGCTGTTTTTCGTCATAGCGAAACCCGCCAAAGATTTCTAAATCACTACTAGAGTGCAACACTAATGTTGGCTCTGTGCAGGTCAAGATTTTATGCCACTGGAAATCGGTATACATCTTGGCGTTGAGTACAACATCGGGCAACGACCCATTTTGCTGCGTTGCCTCGAGCAGAGTGCCGCCCGTCCCGAGAAGTGTTTCTTCGTGGAGCCAGCGTAATTCAAGTTGAGGCGGGCAGAAGCGCTTGGCTTCTCGTTGAATTTGCTCAGTGTGGTGGTGGAGGTTTATCCAAGCGCGAGTCACTCCGGATTGAGCTAGGCGCGGCAATAAAAATGCGAGCGGGGAAAGGTCGTTGACCTTGACGCACGCCTTAGGGATTGATTTAGAAATCTCACCCAGACGAGTGGCTAAACCACCAGCTAGTAGAAGCGCAGTTTTCATGGTGTGATTGCGCGCAGTAAGTCGCTGGTGGGGTCTTGCTCGGCAAGTAAAGTCATGGCGCAAGAACGGGCGCGTTTTTCAGCAATGGCATATTCGCCCCGACCTTGATTCAAGAGCCAGCCAAATGTGCCAAGTGCTTTAAGTACCCGCTGGATGGCCGTTGCCTGAAAATGTCTTTGCGCCACCGCAGGCTCAAGCTCAAATTTAGCGCCCAAAGTCGGGATGTAGTCGAGCAAGAATGCACGAGTTTCTTGGTTGAGCTCAATATAAGCATCAGTCAGCAGAGAGGCTAAATCATAGAAAAGGGGGCCTGTTCGCAAATCTTGATGGTCAATAATCGCAAGGCCAGAATCAGGCAAGAGAATGTTGCGACAATGGAAATCTCGGTGTTGCAAAGCCTGCGGCCCTGCAATGGCCTGTCGCGCGATGGCGTCACAGCTCTCTGCGAAAGTGTCGTTTACCCCAAGGAATCGAACCAAATACTCTTGTCGAAATTGTCGCAACTCTTTTTGAAAGAGGCTCGTATCGAGCGCCCATTTCGCATTAGGAATGTTTGACGGTAAATCTGCAAACGCAAACCGCGACCAAGTGCGCATGAGCTCTTGATAGCAACCCAGATTTGCTCGATGCGCAAGATGAATGTCGCCTAGGTCTTCGACTAGATAGGCGCCATCAGTCGATGCTCCGATTGCAGGCACACGCACACCCAAAGAGGCCAACCAAGTCGTGATTTGAATAGGTGCGTCTTGTGGAGATCGCACAAAGAGCCATGGGCAAGAACCACTCTCAATACGGAAATAGCGCCTTGGAGAGGCCTCTGCCGTGAGCTCGGTCGTGGCGATGTCTCCTGCCAAGAAGTCATGAAGCAAAGTGGTGGTAAGGCTCATGCTTGCCAAACACTGCAGCTTTGAACGACGGATTGAACAAGCTCACGAGGCGTTTTTTGCCCTCGGCTGTAGTCTCGAATTTCCCAGGCGGCCGTCCCTGAAAATGCGCTTGTGCCAAGATGGGTGAAAGCTTCATCAAAGTCAATCGTGCCCTGCCCAGGGTGTAAATGTGCATCACTCTCGCCATCATTGTCGTGCAGATGCAAATGCTTCACGCGAGTGCCGGCGCGCTTGGCCTCTGCGACAACGGAGTCGGTGAGGTGTGCGTGGCCAAAATCAAGGCAAATGCCGGCACTGCGGCCAGGGTCGAGTTTGTCTAAAAGTGCGGCCAAGGCCGTGCAGCTCGTGCCATCAGACAATATGTTTTCGGGGAGTAAAACGATGTCGTGCTCGCGCGCACATTGCAGAAGCGTCTCAAGTGCCTGTTGCGCAAATCCGGAAGTCGGGTGCGACCAATCATCATTTGGCCAGCCAAGGTGCAGGACAGCACCCCAAGCCCCAAGCGCTGCAGCCGCAGCCACTCCAGCGCACATTCCTTCAAGCGCGGTCGCTCGTTCCGTCGCATCGGAGTCAATCAGCGACCATCGCTCGCCCATTTCGATTAAACGCTGAACCGAGGGGTAAAGCGGTAGATGCACGGTTTCGGCATGAAGGCCATGCAAGGCTAGGTCTTGTCGCAAGTCAGCCATGGCAGCCAAATCACGCCACCGCACATGCGGCTCAGCTAGCCAAATCTCTAAACCCGACCAAGGGCTTTCGGCAAGCGCCGCAAGAGCCTGTTCGTTTAACTCGTGATAAACGAGCAGGTGAGTCGAGAGAGTGAAGCGCATTGGCGTTATCCTAGAGCGCCATGCTTGCCACTGCACTCTTCGTTTCTCTTCTGACCCTGATTCCCATCCAAGAAGATGAAACGGTCAAAGATTTCAAAAAGTTTTTTCGGAAGTCGAAAGACCCCGTAGAGCGCGTTGAGTTGATTTTGTCTCTCGAAGATGTCGAGTCGCCCGATGTCGCCAAAGTGATGTTGCCCCTTCTTAAAGGCAAAGATCCCGCTGAAGCGCAAGCGGCTCTCCGCATTATTTCGCAGCTAAAAGAGCCCACATCTCGAGTGCCGCTTTTACCCATTATCGAAGAAGGCAAGCCCGAGGCATCTTGTGCGGCGATTGCAGAAGCTGTTGCGATGGGTGGCTGGAAAGAATTCCAACCCTTGCTCTTGCCTCAAATTACGCATAAATCGCCCGATGTAAGGCTCTGGGTGGTCACGGCTCTCGGGCGGCTTGGCGATCCACTTTCAATTGAAGTCGTTGCGCGACTGGCTATGACCGATGCCGAGCCCATGGTTCGAGTGGCATCGGTTGATTCCTTGGCCTTAATCGGTCATGAAAACAAAAGTGTTGCCGGGCCTGCTCTGGTGGCTGCCTTGCAAGACAAGCATTTGTCGGTCGCAACGGCCGCTTGCTTGGCTTTGCGCAGGGTGCGAGTGATTGAAGCCATCCCGCCTTTGCTTGATTTGCGTGAGTTCGGTGAGGGGCGCATCCTTGAAATGGTCTACCCGACTTTGATCGATTTGACCGACCTCAATTTGCGCGACGATCCGGCAACTTGGCGCTCTTGGTGGGAGAGGGCGCAGGCTAATGGCTATGAGTTGCCGAGTGATGCTGAAGTCCTGAAGCGCCGTGCCGCTCGCGCCAAGGCTAATGAGGCTTACCGCTTTCCAACGAATAGTTCCTCCTTTGTCGGAGTACCGACAACGAGTCGTCAAATTGTTTTTGTGATCGATGTCTCGGGGTCGATGGAAGACAATGTGATTGACAAAGATTCTTTTCGAGAACGAGGTTTTGAGCACTTCCGTAAATTAGATATCGTCCGCGAAGAGTTGCGCCGCACGATCGATGGTCTTGATGAAGGCGTGTTTTTCAATATCATTTCCTTTGCCAGTGATATGCACCCCTGGAAGAAAAAAATGACTAAGGCTAATGCGCTAGCTCGAAAGAGTGCAATCGCTTGGGTCGACAAATTGAAGCCACTCGGTGGCAAGGGCTCAAAAGATAAAGGGCGTACTAATACTTATGGTGCGCTGCTCGCTGGGTTAGGCGTAAAAGATAGCCGCAATTACAAAGGGCCTGTTTCAGGTTCGGTGAGCAAGGCCATCGCAGGCGCACCCGACACACTTTTCTTCCTATCAGACGGCCGCCCAACCGTGGGCGAGTTGGTCGAGGTGGAAGACATCCGTGCTTCAATTACTCATATCAATCAATTTCGCCGAACCGTGATTCATACGATTGGTATTGGCGAGTTTCAAAAGAGTTTTTTGGTGAATCTATCGCGCGAAAACAATGGCGTTTTCGTCGATTTGGGTCGCTAAAAGACATCTTTCTACTTTGCGTTTTCGCGTTAACGAAGGTATGCTTGAAGCGTGCGGTTGGGGGCTAGGCGTCATCGCCCCGGGGTTCAAACCCTCTTTCCCTGACCATTTTCCGCCCTTTGCGGCGTGTCCCCGGTTTCTTTTTGAAATCGGATAGTCCCTAACCTGGGAGTGGTCCATCGTGACCGAAGATAAATTACCTGAATCCGGGCCTCGCCGGCGCAGACGCCGCCGCCGTAGTCCACAACAGGCAGATGTAGGTGAGCCTAAATCTGTAACTGTTGACTCGTCATCCGAATCGACATCAGCCGCTCCTGAAGCGACTGATGGTAAGGCACCACCGCCTCGCCGCCGCCGCCGGCGGCGTAGGCCGGGCGCAATCCCTGATGCTGCGTCAGATGAATCTGCGTCAACCGACTTAAAGACTGATTCGACTCAAAGTGCAGTGCCAGCTCGCAAGAGTGAGCGTCCACCAAAACGCACTTCGAAACCACCCATTGAGGTCGAAATCGAGGGCATCCTTGATATGTTCCCAGGCGGTTCTGGTTATTTGCGGCAGATCGATGCAGATTTGGCTGAGCAAAAAACAGATCCGATGGTTCCAGCCAATATTATTAAAAAGTTTCAGCTGAAACGCGGTCATCATTTGGTTGGCAAGGGCATCGCTTCGCAGGGCCATCAATCCCCTAAGATGACTTATCTTGAGTCAATTGACGGGCTTGATATGAGCGAGCATCGTCGGCGCCCGGGGTTTAAGAACCTCACCGTGATCGACCCAGACTTTCATTACGAGCTGGGCACACACAAGGGCGACGGGCAAATTTCGATGCGTGTGCTTGACTTGCTTTCCCCTCTGGGGCGTGGGCAACGAGGTCTATTGGTCGCACCGCCGCGCACGGGTAAGACCACAATCATGCAGCAAATCGCTGAAGCCATCGAAGCGCTTTACCCTGAGATTCATCTCATCGTTTTGCTGATTGACGAGCGTCCCGAAGAGGCGACCTACTGGAAGCGTGCGATCAAAAACGGTGAAGTTTTCGTCAGCACCATGGACGAAAAACCTAAAAACCATGTGCGCCTCGCCGAGCTTGTGCAGTATCACGCCGAGCGTTTGGTCGAAACCGGCAAAGATGTCGTGATTCTGCTTGATTCGATTACTCGATTGACGCGCGCTTACAACAACACATTGAGCGGCAAAGATAGCAAGGTGATGTCTGGCGGGCTTGATGCTCGTGTCTTTACCAAGCCCAAGCACTTTTTCGGTGCCGCGCGTAATACCGAAACCGCGGGTTCACTGACCATTTTGGCGACGGCACTTGTGCGTACGGGTTCCAAAATGGACGACATCATTTTTGAAGAATTTAAAGGCACGGGCAACATGGAATTGACCTTGCACCGTATGTTGGCCGATCGGCGCATTTACCCTGCGATTGACATCGAAGCGACTGGCACTCGTAAAGAAGAAAAACTTTACACCCGCGTAACGATGCGCAAAATCAATATTCTGCGCCGCGTTTTGTCGACTTTGAGGCCGCGCGAGGCGGTTGAGATGCTGATTGACCGTATGCATCGATATCCGTCTAACCAAGACTTCCTTGGCGCGTTCTCTTTAGATGATGTCTAGAGAGTCAGTCGTTTCCGCTTCGGCGCTTGTCAAAACCTTTGGTGATGTCCGCGCTTTGCGTGGGGTTGGTTTTGAAGTCGGCACAGGTGAAGTCGTTGGTTTTCTTGGCCCCAATGGCGCAGGCAAGTCGACGGCCATACGCATTTTGGCGGGATTTTTAGGTGCTGATTCAGGCACAGCAAAAATTTGCGGCATCGATGTCGCACTTGATCCCGTGTCGGCTAAACAGCATTTGGGCTACCTTCCTGAAAGCAATCCGCTTTACACCGAAATGCGCGTGCAAGATTTTTTGCAATTTGCGGCGGGCGCTCGTGGGCTCAGTGGTGGGGTGGCGCGGGCTGCGATTGACCAGGCGGTCGAGCGCACGGGTTTGGCATCTGTTTGGGGCCGCTTGATTGGCGAATGCTCCAAGGGCTTTCGCCAGAGAGTTGGTTTGGCTCAAGCTTTACTTCATGAGCCTGATTTGTTGATTCTAGATGAGCCGACAAATGGTCTTGACCCGCTTCAGGTCGTCGAGATTCGTGAGCTCGTGCGTGAGCTTGGGCGTGAAAAAACCGTCTTGTTGACCAGCCATGTTCTGAGTGAAGTCGAGGCCCTCGCGGGTCGTGTCGTTTTGCTACACCAAGGCGAAAAGGTCGCCGATGGTTCGTTAGCTGAATTGACCACTCAGGCCGGCGTGATGCCCGTGCAAGTCTCGGCGATTTGTGATGGCGCGTCTCTGGCAGCCGCCTGCACGGAAGCCGGCGCTGAAACGATTCGTGAGCTGCCCAATCACGCCGATGGTGCGTCAAGCTGGCTTTGCGAGTGGTCCGTGTCGTCAATTGGTGCTGCTCAAACCCAAGCTCATGCCGTGCGAGCTTTGACCGATGCCGGGCTAACCCTGATTGAGTTCTCCCCTCAAAATGCCACATTAGAGTCGCTATTCCGCACTTTGAGTCGCCCTTCCTCCGTCGAGGTCTCTTCATGAAAGCCTTTCTATTAGCCAAACGCGAATGGAAATCTGCTGTCGATTCGCCCGTGGCTTATGTCTTATTAGCTTTGCTGCCCGCAGTGTCTGCAGCTTTCTTTTTTGTGATGGGCCCGTTTTTTGATCGCGGCGTTGCCACTCTCCGCGATTTCTTTGGCTTGCTTCCTTGGCTCTTTGTCATGGTCATTCCTGCAATCACAATGCGCGCTTGGGCAGAAGAGCGCCGCTCCGGCACCGAAGAGTTGCTGATGACTTACCCAATGCGTTTGCGTGATTTGGTCTTAGGTAAATTTCTTGGGGCATGGGGTTTATTGGCGGCTTCTCTTTTCTTCACTGCGGGTATCCCGCTTACGGTTGCAAGTTTAGGCGACCTCGATTGGGGCCCTGTTGTTGGCGGTTATCTTGGCGCCATGCTTATGGGCGCGGCTGCGATTTCTTTCGGGCTGTTTTTGTCTGCATCGACTCGCAATCAAGTCGTCGCCTGGCTCATATCCGCGGTGGGGCTTATGACCTGGAATATGCTTGATTTTGCGGCCACCGCCGAGGCGACACCACCCGCTTTGGGCCGCTGGCTTTTGGCCGCTGATTTTGACGAGCACTTCTTCGCTTTTGCGCGTGGCGTAGTCGATTTTCGTGATGTGGTTTTTTACTTAAGCGTTACGGTTTTCTTCCTTTGCCTCAATGGCCTCACTTTTGAGCACCGCAGGGCATCATGAGTGCGCGCCAACACATTCGCTGGGCTGCCATTCTGCTGTTGGGCTGTTTGATTGCGCTTTTAAGCTATTCGCAGACCCTGTCGGGTCGACTCGACCTGACTGCTGACCAAGAATTCACCCTTGCTGATTCAACGCTCGATTTGCTCGGTGAATTAGACGACCGTTTGCAAGTCAAGCTTTACTTTAATCGAGACATCGAAGGCGCTGAGGGTTTGCTTCCCGCGCGCATGGTGCTCGAAGATTTGCTCGACGAAATGGCGCAGGCATCCAATGGCAAAATGGTTGTCGAAACGGTTGATCCAACAACCGACCTCGCGGCCTCTCGCGATGCCGAGCATATTGGCATTGCTGCTGTGCCGCTGCCGAGTCGGCGCGTCGGTTCTGTAAGCATGAACACGCTCTATCAGGGGCTTGAGATGCGCTACCACGACGCCTCAGAAGTCATCCCTTTTGCTATACCTGCTGAGTTCGAGTTTGCTTTCGTCACGCGCCTACAAGCTTTGCTTAAGCCTGATCGCTCTAGAGTGGCATTCTTCTCGCGTGAATCGCCAGCCGCGCCGCCTGTGCCTGGCATTGAGATGCCGATCCCAGCCGATCGCATTTTCGCAAATTTCCGTGCCATCCTTTATGACCGCTACCGAGTCGAAGAGGTCCTCCTAGACGCTGATTCTGGCGGGTTACGCCTCGGTGAAGACGCCGATTTGTTGGTCGTTGCGCGCCCGGAAAATGTGAATGAATCTGAGCTTGCATCGATTCAAAATTATCTTGGTGGGGGTGGCCATGTGCTCATCCTCTGGGATACCGAAGAAATCTCGCCAGGCCTCGGTGCTCGACCGATTCAGACTGGCCTCAAAGATTGGCTCGCCTCGTTAGGCGTTCACCCACAATCCGGTCTAGTCTGGGACGCCCATTCCCAAGAAGCCCCTGTGGGCAGTCGCGCGGTGCCGATGCCTGACGGCTCGGTCAAGCAGGCATCCATCACAATGCCTTATGGGTTCTTACCCGTGCTCGAAGGCGATAGCTTTCATTCCGAACATGTCGTTACGGCTTCCCTGTCTGATGTGTTGATGTTTTGGGCGCACCCCATTTTGCTTGAAGACAAAGCAAAACAGCAATTTGCGGCAGAAACTTTGCTCCGTTCTTCGCCACAGTCTTGGTTGCTGCCGTCTGATGTTAGCCTAAAGATGACCGCCGAAAACATTGAGCGATTGCGAGGCGCGGCCGCTCAATCAGGGCCGGCTCGTGCTTTTTCTTTGGCTGTAAGTCTGCGTGATGTGGTTGGTGGGCAGGGCTTGCTCACTCTTTTGGGTGATGCTGATTTGTTCCACAACGCCTCTTTGCAGGCAGGTTCAACCAACTCTGATTTCGCGCTCAACCTCATCGACTGGATGGCCCAGCGCAGCTCATTGATCGGGCTGCGCTCTCGTGGGAAACGCGCGCGCCGGATTCCTCACTTTTACAATGAATACATCGCATCACAGGGTGGCGCGCCGAGCACAACAGAAGAGGCCGAGTCGCTAGACCGCGAGGCTAAGGCCTTTGAGCGCGCCGAACGGCGCTCATTGGCCTGGAGCAATGTCTTGCTACCGCCCCTTTTGGTGCTTCTGCTGGCCTTTGCGCATTTTTCCTATCACGCAAGAGCGGCCAAACGGCCCTGGCGCAGAGCGGGAGGTGCATCATAAATACGGCATCATTAAAACGGCGCAATTTGGGCTTGGCCATTTGCTTTGCGCTCTGCGCGCTGGCTGCAATTGCGACTCACAAACCATGGCTAGGTGATGCGCATTCTCGCACCTACGCGCGTGTGGGTTTGCTCTTTCCTGAATTGGCGCGCGTCGTTGATACTGCGGTTGAAGTCGTCATTGTTTCGCCTGGTAAAGAGGTCAAGCTTCATTTGCTCGACGGTGCTTGGCGGGTCAAAGACAAATTGAATCACCCAGCGCATTTGTCGCGGTTGTCAAATCTATTCGCCACTCTTTCGACTTTAAAATCGAGCGACATGGTCTCTGACAATGCCGCCAACCATGCGGTTTATGGCGTTGATGCCGAGCATGGCGTCCGTATTACTTTGCGTGATGCAAGTGGGGCGGTTCTGGCTGATCTCATGGCGGGCAATTTGCGCGGGCAAGAACTGATCCCAGAAGAAGCCGAGCGTGCGATTCTTGCATTTTATGTGCGACGGGCTGGCGAGGCTGAGGTGTATTTGTCAAACAACTACATTGCTCCCGTGACGAGCCCATCCGACTGGATTGAAAATAAATTTCTTGCAAGCGTCGATCCCGCGAGCGTCGATTGGGTTGAGCGTATTTCGACTCTCCCTGATTCAAGTTGGCGGCTCACACGCACTCAAGATACCGAATTCATCGACGATGTTGAGCATTCTGTCTGGTCACTTGAGTCGGGTCTGGCTCGCGCTTGGGCGGCTGAGCATTTGCTCGCGGTTTTGACTGATTTGCGTGCATCCGATGTGATCGAAAAGCTCGACGGCGCAGCAGGGCCAGCTGCAAAATATGGTTTGGGCATAGAAACTTATCGCGCCGGAATTGGTGGCGCAGTCTTTCAGTTGCACCTCGGCACACTCGCGCGAGATGGCCACCGTTACATTCAAATCGATGGTTTGCCGTGGGTTTACACCATCGCCGAATACGAGTCGGAAAGCTTGCGGCAGGTTGACTTGCCCTTTTTGCAACTCGCCGAATAGAGATCCATCATGAACGAGTTCCTGCCTATCTTGTCTTTCCTTTGCGTGCCCCTTGCCTTCGCGGCCGGCGCCTGGGCTTTTTTCGGTCGCGACCCACGCCGCCTGCCTTTTCTAACCCGCGCACTTGCGATTGTGCTTGCCCTCAACCTCTTGTCGATGGCATGGGGAGTGTGGCAAATTCTCGATTTGTTCGCCAAAGATGAGTTCGGGCAACTTTCACTTTTCTCGGCGTCAAGCGGCAACCCACTCGACCATGCTGCGCAATTGCATATGACCCTGCTTTACCCGATTGCAGGTGCGCTCGCGAGTTGGCTTTTATCGCTCGCCTTGCTGTTTACTTATGGGCGGAGCAAAATGAGTTTCGAAGCTCTCTCGATGATGACAGTGATTCATCCGTGCTATGTCGTCGTGACGGCAGTCGGCGAAATGACCGGTATCTTTTCCGATATCGCCGAAGCCGATGGGGGCGATTCAAGCCAAGCTTTAGAGTCAGCCCTGAGTGCGGGCATAGATGTTTTTCAAGACCGCGTCTTTTGGTCTTTTGGTATAGCACTCGTAATTTTTGTCATCCTGCGCGGTCTGGCCTGGCAGCCCAAAGAAGTTTCTGCTTGAACTCCGCCTCTCTTGGCTGATATAGATTCATCATGCAGTCCAAAGCCAAAGATGTTGCGACTTATCTAGCTGAGCTTCCCGCTGACCGAGTTGAGCCATTTACTCGCCTGCGAACGGTCCTCCTTGAAAACATCCCAAGCGGTTTCGAGGAAGTCATGCAATACGGCATGCCCGGTTTTGTGGTGCCGCATTCGATTTTCCCAGCGGGTTACCACTGCGACCCTAAAACGCCATTGCCTTTTTTGAGTTTTGCATCTCAAAAGAATTTTATTGCCCTATATCATGCCGGCCTTTACGCCAGCCCTAAATTGCACGCGTGGTTTGTTGCCGAATACCCTAAACATTGCACACGCAAATTAGATATGGGCAAGAGTTGCATCCGCTTCAAGAAAATGAACGATATTCCTTTTGGGCTCATTGCTGAATTGCTGACCAAAATGACGCTTGCTGATTGGGTAACTCTCTACGAAAAGGAAGTCGCGCCTTAGGATTGACTTTCGAGGTGCTTTTGCAAACGCAAGGCCTGTTGGGCATCTCCGTTTTTCAATCGCGTTTTGTCAACGACCCTTGCTGTGATGGCTCGAATTGGGTTTGGCAATATGAGAGCAGGCGACCAGCAATCTACAAGCAAAACTGTGCGCGGCGAAGAGGAATGATTCCATCCGCGGTGCTCTTGATAATCATGAAAACTAATGCATTGATTTTCTTGATAAGGAATAGCTCGCCCCTCTAATTCAAACGAATTGTCTTCAGGAATTTCGACACCCAGAAGCGTGCGCTGTACCCCATATTGCCCTTTGTGGAGCCCCACAACGGCATGAGGCAGAGCCGTTAAGAAACTGGCCCCCCTCAAGCGCGGGATGCGGCGGAGCAGCTTTAAAGTCTGGGGAAAAATGTCTGTAAACTTTGTTTCGAATGCGCCCGCCGTCAGAATAAAAAAAGAATGCGTGTCTTCAGCGCGGCCGACATGAGCTTTCATTATGAGGGAAGGCCCCGTGCAGAAGTCAGCCCACTCAGCTTGAATGGCGCTCGCATTTTCTTTGAGGAGATGAATGAGTTCGGTTGTTTTCATATTCACGGTGTATTAACTCAAATGAGTCGGTAAGTCATAAGAGTAATAAAATGAAAAACTGGACAAGTAATAGTCGAAAACTAACAAATAAACGAAAGTGGCCGCCCATCGACAAATCGATGGGCGGCCACTAGGCTGGCAAGGGCTAAATCAACCCGGCCATTTCTTGCAAACGGCGCCAATTATCAAGCCGTTGCTGGCTACCACAGAGCAAGGCTTCTGATGGCTCGCCATCTTTGCCAAAATGCTTCCGGAAGCGACCCTCGGTGCGGGCGAAATCGACAAAAGTCAGATCGTCTTCTGTTTTTGGCTTTTTCATCCAGTCGTCTTTAATCTTTGGATTGCCCTTGAGGCTCAAACGGTCACGCAGCAATTCACCCTCGCGAGGGTCATGAACAAACAGCGGGAATGTGCGAGACTCTACAGCCAGCTTGGATTGCGCGTTGCTCATCTCGTCGCCCACACCATGCTCAGGCTGGCAGGTCGTGTAGGCAATAATCAAACTCGGCCCCTCAAACTCATTTGCGGCCATAATGGCGCGGTAAAAGTGTGCGGGGAATGCCGCAGAAACGCAAGCGACAAACACATTGGGGTGCATCATGGCGATTTGAGCGGCTTCTTTGCGCATCTCAACTTTGCCAGGATTGACTTTGCCGTGAGCTGACAATTTGGCTTCTTGGCCAAAGAATGTCGAACCCGAAGCTTGCCCGCCCGTGTTGGAATACACTTGGGTATCAAGCACCATAACATTGATGTCAAGGTCAGAAGTCAGCACTCGACTCAAAGCCTGGAAGCCAATATCAAGCATGCCGCCATCACCACCAATAGCCCACAACTTTTTGTCTTTGCGGCCAGATTGATCCCAGCGCAGACGCACACCCGCGGCAGTCGTCGCGCAGTTTTCAAAGAGCGAGTTCATCCAGGGTGCGGTGTATGGGTTGTAGGGGTAAGTCGAGGCATAGACCGTGTTGCAGCCCGTTGCGGCAACCATGCCCATGCACTGAGGGCCGTACACAAAGTTGGTCGCGGCAAGCATCATGCGCAGGCAAGTTACCTCACCACAGCCCATGCAAGCCCCTGCGCCACCAACAAAGCCGTCAAGGGCTTCTTGTTTGAGCATCATGTCGCTCAGGACTTTTTCATTGATGTACTCGTCGGAAGTGTCGGGCAAATTTTTGAAAATATCAAAAGTGTCTTTGAAGTGAGGCAAGCCTTTCGCAGCTTTGTCTTCCATCGCAAGAGCTTCGTCATCGCAAACCTCGACACATTCGCCACAACCTTTGCATTTGGTTGGATCGACAAAGATACCGAACATGCCAGGGTCGCCACCTTTTTTCTCAATCATGTTGTAGAACTTTTTCGTTTGAGAAAAAGAACCTACAAATTGATCTTTGGCCTCGCCTTCGAGCGTCGCCAATTTAGCGTCGTAATCTGACTTGGAAAGCACCTTGCCCAAAATGGCCGTATCTGGGCAGGAAGTCACGCATTCCATGCAACCGACGCAATTGTCGTTGAAGAAAATAGGAATCTCAGGCGCGATGTATGAGAAGTCACGCATGCGACCTGTGCCTGGCGCCATGAGTGAACGAGCCGTCGTAATGTCTGCAGGAAGGCCCATCTCAGCGGAGCCATCGTTGTATGCGCGGATGATGCGCTCGTTGAAATCCTCGAAATCGAGGAGCTCAAACATGTCTTGTTGTGTGTTTTGATTCATGGTTTGACCCTCAGACTTCTAGGTTGACTTCAGATTCGATGATTTCGCGTGAAACTTCACGGACATCCGCAATGCCTCGCCGCACGCATTCGAGGTTTTCGGCAACCACCTTGTCGCCGCGCCGCCCGAAATACTTCCGCAAACTGCGCTCGACACCCTCAAGGAGCGTGGCGTCTGTGAGACCCGATTGCTCAGCAAACGGTGTGACCTTGAGGAACACGCCCAACAAAACAATGCCTTGCATGCGTTGCACGAGGTCAGGGCTCGAAGCGATATCGCGCGCCGTCTCAACCATGTCGAGATAGTAAACGCGGATGCCTTTTTCACGGATGCCTTGCCGCGCAGTTTCGGGAATGCCGCGCCAAACTTGCTCAGGATCGCTGGCGGGGGATTGCAGCAACATCGCGCCGCCTTCGACTAGCCCAAAGAGAGGGTTGCCATTGCGGAAGGCATTGACATCGTTTAGAGGCACAAACTCAACTTTATGCAGCTCGCAGTGAATCGGAATGTGCTCACTTGCGATGGTCAAGAAGTAAGTGGTAGGCAGACCTTTTTTCTCTGAACCGTATTTGGGGTAGGCCTGCACCTCTTTATCAAAGAGGTCAGCGACCATCGTGCCGATGACTTTGTTGGTCGTAACCGAACCGTAGCCACCAACGGAGTGCCCACGCATTGAGAAGGAGCCAACCGGCCGCACATCTGGGTCAATGCCCATCGTGATGGCGGTGGGGTGCTGAATGCCAATCGAAAAATATCGACCTGCCGATGTTTCACGCCCTTCGGAAATATGCTCATACAGAGCCACGATATCGCCGGGGCGAATGTCGCGTGAGCCCAAGCCACCCGAACCGTGGTAAAGCGCAGGAACAGAATCAATCTTGTCGTAGCCTGGGGCGCCAGAGACGGCGTCAAACAGGGCTGCTTTGACCTCAGCAGCAAGAGGGTTGCTCTGTGCGGCAGGTACATCAAGCCGCTCAATCACGGCAACCGTTTTTGCGCCACCCAAAACTTTAGCCAACTGCGGCCCAGGGAAAGGGCGCAAGCTAATCACGGAAACGCAGCCCACTTTGAGGTCGGTGTTGTCGCGCATCCAGTCAACCGTAGCAGTGATGGTTTCCATCATGGTGCCCATGCCCACAAGGATGTGGTCGGCATCATCGCAACGATGCGCATCAATGAAATCAAGCGAGCGCCCCGTTTGCGTGGCGTATTCGGCGAAACTGTCAGTCAAGGACGGCACGAGCAGATCGTAAAACGCGCGCTGAGCGATTTTGCCTTTCATGTAGGAGTCTTGGTTTTGAATGACTCCAGACATGATGGCTGTCTCAGTGCTCATCAAATCGTTAATTTTGGATCGTGGGTCGCCGATAAACCCCTTCATGAATTCAGGCTCAGGCATAACCACATTTTCGACGGTGTGCGTCGTAAGGAAGCCATCTTGCACATTCATGAATGGTGTGTGGGTGTCTTCCGCCACGCGCCGAGCAATCAAACCGAGGTCGGCTGATTCTTGCGCGTTGCGAGCCATCAAGATGCCCCAGCCACAATCAGTCACGGCCATGACATCATCGTGGCCAGCGTGAACATTAAGCGACTGCGAGGTCAAAGCGCGAGCGCCAATGTGGAAGACGGCTGGCAGACGCTTGCCGGCAATCGTATAGAGGACTTCTTTCATCAAAACTAGGCCCTGCCCAGATGTGAAAGTCGTCACGCGACCACCGGCCGCAGCGTAGCCCTCACAGGCTGACGCGGCAGAGTGCTCGGACTCAGGCTCAAAAAATGCGAGTGGGGTGCCCCAGAGGTTTTTCGCGCCGTTGGTACTTGAAACCTCAAAAATCTGGCCCATCGTGGTGGATGAGGTGATTGGGTAGCCACAGGCTGCCTCGCCGATATGAGTCTCGACATAGGCGACCATGGTTGAGCCGTCTGCGGTGGCAGGCGTGCCGGGGAAGGGTGCTTTATTTTCAGTGGACATGGACATTCTCCATTTGCCCCAATCGGGGCCAACAAACTTAAGCCATATTCTGCCAACATCCCACCCCGCTTTCATTGTAATCCTCTATATTTTCCTAGAAAATCAGGACTAGGAAGCTGAGAGGGATGCCGCTAAAATCAGCCATGGAACTGCCACTCGCGCTTACCTTTGATGATGTCCTCTTGGCTCCCCAAGAGTCTGATGTCCTGCCCACCGAGGCCCGCACTCTCACGCGCTTTTCGCGGAATGTTTACTTGAGCATCCCTGTGGTCTCAGCTGCAATGGATACCGTGACCGAATCGGGTCTGGCCATTGCACTCGCACAGCAAGGGGGGCTCGGCGTTATCCATCGCAATCTCTCAATTGAGGCGCAGGTCGCCGAGGTCGATGTCGTGAAGCGTTCCGCTCATGGTGTGATTTCTGACCCACTCACTCTTGAGCCAACCGACACGATTGCCGATGCGCGCCGCTTGATGGCGGATCATGGCATTTCCGGCTTTCCGGTGCTCCAGGGTGATCGTCTCGTCGGTATTCTGACGCAACGCGACCTTAAATTTCAGGGGCGAGATTCCCAACCAGTGAGCGAGGTGATGACCAAAGAGCATTTGGTTACGGCTCCCGCTGAGACATCCCTCGAAGACGCGAAAAAGATTTTGCACCAATCTAAGGTCGAAAAGTTACTTTTGGTCGATGCAAAAATGAATCTTGAGGGCTTGATCACGATGCGTGACATCCGTATGAACTCTGAGTATCCGGGTGCCGCCAAAGATGGCGAAGGCCGTTTGCTGACGGGTGCTGCGGTTGGCGTCCATGATTATGATCGGGCCGAGGCGTTGGTCGAAGCGGGCGTTGATGTGTTGGTCGTCGACACGGCCCATGGGCATAGTTCAAATGTCATGGATACCGTCCGCGAGCTGAAGCGCCGCGATTTGGTCGATATTGTTGCGGGCAATATTGCGACGGGCGCTGCCGCCGAGGCTTTGGTCGATGCGGGCGCTGACGCTGTAAAGGTCGGTATTGGCCCAGGTTCGATTTGCACCACGCGCGTGGTTGCAGGTGTGGGCGTGCCGCAATTCACAGCGGTTTACGATGTGGCCCAGATTTGCGCTTCTTTTGATGTTCCAGTTATTGCCGACGGCGGCATTCGCCACTCAGGTGATGCGGTTAAAGCTCTTGGCGCAGGGGCTTCCTGTGTGATGCTCGGCAGTTTGCTAGCAGGCGTTGACGAAAGCCCTGGCGAGTCCTTCCTCTTTCAGGGGCGTTCTTTCAAATCCGTGCGCGGTATGGGTTCTCTTGCTGCAATGGTTGAGGGCGGCAAGGCTCGCTACGGTCAAGCTGGCGTTCATGAGTCAAACAAGCTCGTCCCTGAGGGCATCGAAGGCATGGTGCCGAGTCGTGGCGCACTGGGGCCATTCATTTACCAATTCGTCGGCGGCATTCGCGCGGGCATGGGTTATGTTGGCGCCGAAGACATGGATGTCTTCCGGGCAAAAGCACGCTTTGTGCGCATCTCGGGCGCGGGCATGAAAGAGAGTCACCCGCACGATGTCCGTATTACAAAAGAGGCCCCCAATTACTGGGTTGGCGACTGATTCGCTTCATTGAGATTCTGATATGCACGAACGCATTTTGATTGTCGACTTTGGGTCGCAGTACACCCAGCTCATCGCGCGGCGCGTCCGCGAGCACGGGATTTTTTCGGAAGTCGTGCCGTCGCAGTTGGCGCATGAGCATCTTGGCGAGGGTTTGGCTGGCATCGTTTTGTCGGGCGGGCCTGCGAGTGCTTATGAGTCGGGCGCTCCGTTTTTAGACCCAGCACTTTTAAGCGCCGGTGTGCCTGTTTTGGGCATTTGCTATGGCATGCAATGGATGTGTGAGCAATTGGGCGGCAAGGTCGTCCCGGGCGAAACGCGTGAGTTTGGCTTTACTGAAATGACCGTGGCTGCGTCTAAAGGCCTGTTTCAAGGCGTTTCCGACGAGACCGTGGTCTGGATGAGCCATGGCGATCGTGTCGCTCAACTTCCTGATGGCTTTGAGCGACTCGCTCACACGGCGCATTGCCCCGAGGCTGCGATTGGCGATGATGCACGGCGTTTTTACGCATTGCAGTTTCACCCAGAGGTGGCCCATTCGCGCGAGGGCGCGACGATGTTGCGCAACTTCTTGCTGGGTGTCTGTCAGTGCGCGGGCGACTGGACTCCAGGCAATCTTGCCGAAGAAATGGTCGAGGCGGTTGCGGTTCAACTTGGCGATGACGGCGAGATGATTCTTGGTCTCTCGGGTGGGGTTGACTCGAGCGTTGTGGGTGCGATTTGCCAAAAGGCCATTGGCCGGCGTTGTCATGCTATTTTTGTCGATAATGGTTTGCTCCGAGCCGGTGAGCGCGACCTCGTTGAAAACGAGTTTTGTAAGCACTTTGAGCTTGACCTTACTGTCGTTGATGCCGCTGATCGCTTTTTGGGCAAACTGGCTGGTGTGATTGATCCCGAGCAAAAACGCAAAATCATTGGTCATGAGTTCATTGAAGTTTTCCGTGATGCGGTCAAGCAGCATCCCAGAGCCAAGTTCTTGGGGCAGGGCACGCTTTACCCAGATGTGATTGAATCTGTTGCTGCGCATGGTGGCGCGACTGAGGTGATTAAGTCTCATCACAATGTCGGTGGTCTCCCTGATGATCTTGAGCTTGAGTTGGTCGAGCCATTGCGCCTTTTCTTCAAAGACGAAGGCCGTGAAATCGGGCGCTGTTTGGGTTTGCCTGACATCCTTGTTGACCGGCAACCTTTTCCTGGGCCGGGTCTTGGGGTTCGGTGTGTGGGCGAGTGCACCCCTGAGCGCATTGCGCTTTTGAGGGCGGCCGACCATATCGTGACTTCTGAGCTTGAGGCACGAGGCGAAACTGATGGCGTTTGGCAATATTTTGCGGTGCTTACGGGCGCTCGATCGGTGGGTGTGATGGGTGATAAGCGCACATACGAAGAGGCCTGCGCGATCCGGATGGTCCAGTCTCTTGACGGCATGACGGCCGATTGGGTTTATCCTAGTCGCGAGGCTTTGGCCGCGATTTCAAGTCGCATCATCAACGAGGTGCGTGGCATTAATCGCGTGGTTTTAGATATTACTTCTAAGCCTCCTGGCACCATCGAGTGGGAGTAGCCGTTACCATGCTTTCCATGTTGCCCCTGCAAATTGCCGATTCTACCGTTTTAAAGGTTGACCTTGATTGGGTCGTTTTGGGCTTTGTTTGCCAGTTTTTGGCGGGTGCCTTTCTGCTGTCTTCGATGGGCCGTGGTCGCCCACGCATGCGCTTAGCCAGCATTTTAGGTGGTGCTGGTCTGACTCTTGAGACTCTCCGAAATGCCTTACATGCAAAAGCGCGGGGCCAGGCTGCTGCACTTTTCTTTTTGCTTGGCAATGGCTTGGTCTTAATCGGGCTTTTAATGCCTGGGCCTCGCAATATGCGTATCGAAATGATTGGTGTTGGGGCCTTGTTGTTTTTGGCCTTACTCTTTTTGCTCTTGCTGGGTCGTTATGTCGACAACGCAATGCGACGCTATATCAAGGTGCATTTGAGCCTTTACCCGTTTTCATTCGAAGACAACATTCAAATGACTCGCGAGATTGGTGCCTTGTTTGGGGTTGAGTCTTCTGGCCAAGACACCCTAGAAAGCTTTGTCTCTAAGGTGCGAGATGCGACGGGTTTGCCGTCGACTTCGCGTTTTGGCGGCGGCCTGAAATAAGTCAAGCTTCGACAGTCACCTTTAGGCGAGGAAACCGTCTACAAGGGTATGCATGACTTGATTGAGTTGTTGCAGGCCTCGTCTACCCGAGCCTGCAAGCGAGCGGCCCCTTGGGTTGAGGCCTTTTTAGCCCCGAGCTGTGCGGCCTGCCACACTTCGCTCATCGATGGGCCGCCGTTTTGCCGGGCCTGTCATTGCGAGTTATCTGATGCACTCGATTCCAGCGGCTTCCATTCCCGAGACCAGCCTCCTTGGCGATCCATCTGGCGTTATGAGTCGGCTCTGCGCAAGACCATTTTGCTTGCAAAAGACAATGCAAGTTGCGCAGCGGCCTATTGGTTGGTGCATCAATTCGCCGAGCGAGTGGGGGCGCCCAAGTTCGGGCGAGTCTGGGCGATGGTGCCGCCGTCTCGCAAGCGTCGATTGCAAGGCTGGTATTTGCCCGAGGCGATGTTGGCTGAGTTGCAATCCCGTGGGCATCAAACACGCCCGCGGTTGCTGCATCGCCTTCGTCAGCGACCCACGCAGGCGGGCTTAGATCAAGAACATCGGCATCAAAATCTTTACGGTAGTTTTGCCTGCAAGGGGGCGGCGCCTTTGCAGGTGGTTCTGGTCGATGATGTCCGCACGACGGGTTCGAGTTTGCAAGAGTCATCGCGAGCCTTGCGGGCGATGGGTGCTCGTGATGTCCGGGCATTGGTCTTGGCCTCACCCCCTTTGCGCCGATTAGAATGAAGTCATGGTTTCCATTCGAGGGCGGCTTGCTCCGAGCCCAACCGGCGTTTTGCATCTCGGTAATGCACGCAGCTTTTTGCTGGCGTGGCTTGATGTTCGTGCGCGTGGTGGCCAATTACTTTTGCGCATCGAAGACCTTGATGGCCCGCGCATTCAAACAGGCGCTGCTGACGCGGCGATGGCCGATTTGAGCTGGCTTGGGCTTGATTACGACGATGGCCCGTTTTTCCAACGCTCGCGCCTTAGTGTTTATCGAGATGCGCTTACGACTCTGGCCGACGCTGGCTTGGTCTACCCCTGCGTCTGCACTCGAAAAGATGTCGAGTCTGCGGCAAGCGCCCCACATGCGGGTGATGAGGGCTTGGTTTACCCAGGCACTTGTCGTGGGCGGTGGGCCACAGCAACAGAGGCGCTACAGCAGACTGGTCGCGAGGCTTGCTGGCGTTTTGATACACAAGCAGCGCAGCACGCTGAGATTACGATTCACGATCGCTTTCTTGCTGATCGCGTTTGGCGGGTCAGGCAAGAGTTGGGCGATTTTGTTGTCTGGAAAAAAGACGATGAGCCCGCCTATCAATTGGCTGTGGTCGTTGATGACGCTGAGCAGCAAGTGACTGATGTCATGCGGGCTGATGATTTGTTTTCGAGTGCGGCTCGCCAAGAGTTGCTGTACTTAGCCCTAGGCAAGCCATCCCCAAAATGGGCGCACATCCCGCTTGTCGTGGGTGCCGATGGCCGGCGGCTGGCTAAGCGACACGGCGACACTACGATCCGTTCGTTTCGCGAGGCGGGGCGTTCGGCCGATGAGGTCGTTGGCCTACTTGCCTTTTGGTCAGGTTTGCGTAGCCAGCCTTTGCCATGTCGTGCTACTGACTTGCTGCCAGATTGGGCTCTCGAAAAGGTGCCTTCTGAGCCGGTCGTTTGGTCGGGCGCTTGGCCTGACTTGTCTAGCTAAGCGTTACTTGGCGAGGCTCCAAACTAGGGCCGTCGTGGCATAGGCCACCGCATATGGTTTGGCGAAAGAATGCATGGGGTAATCCCAGCATGAGCCATCTTTTTCTTGAGTCTTCAAGATATGGTGTTGCAACTTTTGAAAGTGCGGCGCGCGTTCCGCCAACGGTAAAAGAGAGATGACTTCCGCGGCGTAATAGTGCCCGAAGAAGTAAAAATAGCCCGAGTTGTAATGGTAAGCCTCATGCGGCACGGGCTTGCGTCGAGAGAGATCTAAGAAGCGATGCTCTCCCCAGAATTGTTGCAACCCTTTGCGCAGTTCTTTTTGACCGATGCCCGTTTCGTAGCCACGCCCAGCGGCAATAAAAAGAGCAGCATTGCAGACTTGAATGCGCGAAAGCGAACCTTTGGTTTGGTCAATGCCTGTAAGCCCGCCCGGAGTCGGGAAGAGCTCCATGGAATAAGAATAGGCACCGTTTTTGAGTCGGCATCGTTTGAGCCCCTCGATGGCTTTGTTGAGCCGCTCGGTGTCGACTTCCCAGCCCAAATCTTGCGCGCGAAAGATGGCCATCACGGCAACGGCTGTTTGGAAGGATGTTGCCCACCAGGGGCGCACCGCCTTAGTCTCGTCTGCGTAGTAGGCCCAACCACCTTGCGGAGACTGATAGGCCCACAGCTTGCGCATCAAAGACTCACCCGTTTTGCGGAAGCCCAGCACCTTGCTCGCATCATCACGGAACTCAGAATGTGAAGCCGCGCGAGTTAAGGCCTCAAGGCCGTAAACAAAGGCCCATGTGTTGTCGGTGTCCCAGTCGTTAGGTCGTTTGACGACAGCAGAGGCCGCCAAATAATCCATCGCTGCATGAAGAGCGGCTCTTTCTTTTTTTGAGCCACCATATTCCATGAGGCTGATTGCGCTCAAGCCAGTCGTTGCGACTTGCCACGCGAGGTGAGTCGAAGGTGTGCTCCAGAAAGCATGCTCAGGGTTGCGCCAATGTCCGAATGCGCCGTTTGGCTCTTGAGCCTCGAGAAGCCATTGAATGCCGGATTCAAGCCCTTTTTGAGCTGCCGCTGCTGACGCCTCTTGAGGAGTCGATGCAGCCTGTGCAGCCAAAGTGGGGAGCAAGCAACTACTCCAAATCAGCAAACATGCAAAACCACGCGTAAGCATGCCTTTATTCTTCATCCAACTCAGCCTTAAGCTCGGCTAACTCTCGCGCCTGAATTTCGAGTGCGCGATTGGTGCGCAACATCTCAATCTCGGCGCGCGCCTTTGCAGCCCCGTATTCGTGCTTGGCCATTTCAAGGGTGCGTTCATAAACACGCCGCTCGGCGGGAAGCAAAACCTGAATTAACTGTGCATGTGTGTGCTCTTCCAGCTCAAGATAGGTGAGTGTCCAGCTGAGTTGCCGCCTCGCGCGCTGCAAGACGATCTCTGCCGTTTTGTCATCAAGCTCATCTGCGCCATAGAGCATTTCGAGTTGGGCAAGCTCTTCTTTGCTTTCCAGTAAGTTGTTGCGGAGAGAGAGCAGGTCGTGCTCACTATTGGCGATTTGGAAGGGCTTGTCAGCCGAAGTGAAAACGAGCAGCTCGTGCTCGGCTTCCTGAACATCTTGACCCGCATCTTGAAGGTAAAAGTCTGTATCGGCTTTTTCGATGCGCGCCTCGCGCTTGGCCATGTCAAACTCAAACTGTGCTTCGGCCACATCGTCTTCGGTGAAATAACTCGCCTCGTCATCAAGGAATGGCTTGCAATAGTCATCATCAAGAGCCACTGGATCAGCAGTCAGTTGAATGTCCGGAGGTGTCGCGCAAGAAACGGCAAACAAAAAGAGAATAAGTGAGCTGAGGAGTCGAGTGAACATGAGCGGTCGGGCGAGTGGTCGATGGATGTGGAAAAAGAAAACACCCCGCGAAATCAAACGCAGGGTGTTTTAAGTGCCGAGCTAATTTAGCGAAGCGTTGGGTCGTTGGTCTTGTGGTTGAAAAACAACTGTGCGGCCATGCTCGAAACATGGCTGGCGTCTTCGAAGTCTGACCAGTCGGCGCTGCGGTAAGGGTCGCTGATGTCGTCGTTGAGGAAATGCTTGCGGAAATCTTCAACGGCAGAATTGGCGTCACGGCTGATAATCTGACCTTTTTGGTCAAGGTCGGTCATGATGTCAGGGTTTGCGCAAGAACCGAGGCTCAAGAAAAGAGAGGCAACAGTCAGAAGGGCGAGGACGCGGAGAGATTTCATCTGTGTATCGGATGGGGGCGTAAGAGAAACGCCGGGTTGCAAAGGTTAATGCCCCCGAGGAAGCGCGTCAACGCTTGAGCGAGGCTATCATTTGCCTTTGTCATGGCTTCTAGCTCCTACCAAGCCCCACGCGGCACTCGCGACTTATACCCCGAGAACTTAGCGGTTATCCGCCATCTTGAGCGTACAGCTTCGCGCTTGTCCCGCGCTTTCGGCTATTCCGAGATTCGGCCGCCACTTTTCGAAGAGACAGGCCTATTCCTACGCTCTCTCGGCGAAACATCTGATGTCGTCTCGAAAGAAATGTTCACGGTGCCCCGTCGCGGGAAGGCAAACGACGCCAGCTCATCGGTCACGGGCTACACTTTTCGTCCAGAAGGCACTGCCGGTGTAGCACGCGCCTATGTCAATGGTGGCTTTGCCCAGCGCGCTCCCTTGCAAAAGTGGTTTTATGTGGGGCCTATGTTTCGCTATGAGCGTCCTCAAAAAGGCCGTGAGCGTCAATTTACCCAGTTCGGTATCGAAGCCTTTGGCGCCGCCAGCCCGACGCTTGACGCCGAAGTCGTTGACCTCTGTATGCGTTTTTTCGAAGAAATCGGCTTTGGCGATGAGCTAGAGGTGCGCGTCAACACGATGGGCGACCCTTCAGACCGAGACCGATGGTGCGAGGCGTTGCGGCAGTTTTTTGCTCCTCGCGTTGCAGCGCGTTGCAGCGATTGCCAAGAGCGATTTGAGCGCAATGTCTTCCGCCTTCTTGATTGCAAAAACAAAGCCTGCCAAGACGACAATGAGGGTTCACCCGCTTTATCGGAAGTCCTCGGAGTTGACGCTCAAACCCACCAAACCGATTTTCTCAAGGCTCTGCAAGCCCTTGGTCGCAAGCCCGTCGTCGACCCCACAATCGTGAGGGGCCTCGATTACTACACGCGCACAGTTTTCGAAGTTCACTATCCGCAGCTTGGTGCTCGTTCTGCCCTTTGCGGAGGCGGCAGATATGACGGCCTAGTCGAAGAGTTCGGCGGGCCGCACACGCCAGCGGTGGGGTTTGCCATTGGCTTTACCGCGACCGAATTGGCGATGGCTGAGTTGGGGCTTGACGAGTCAGCAGCGGTTCAGAGCATCGCGGCGGAAAGCATTCCTGTGGCTTATTGTGTGTCCATCACGCCTGATGACCGCCCTCACGCATTGGCTCTGGCGGGTCGTTTGCGTACCCATCTCGCGGCCGCTGTCGTTTGCGACCATCGCGAAAAGTCACCTAAAGCACAATTCAAAGAGGCCAATAAGTTGGGCGTACGCTTTGTTTTAGTTGTTGGCCCCGATGAGCGTGCTGCTGGCCAGGTCGTGGTCAGAGACATGCAAACGCGCGATGAAACCCGCGTAGAGCTTTTGCAAATAGCCGCACATTTGGCCGCAGCCACCGAGGCATAGTCTGGCATGAATCACATTGTGGTCTTGGGCGGGTCTTTTGACCCCGTGCATTCTGGCCACATCGCCATGGCGGATGCCGCTCGATTGGCTTTTCCAGACGGGGTGATTTATTGGGTGCCCGCTGGCCATGCTCCGCATAAATTAGATCAAACGCCAGCCAGCGCAAGTGACCGCGTCTGTTGGTTGCAGTTGGTGTTGCATAACCGAGATCATGAGCAGCTCTGCCAACTCGAAGTCAATCGCCCCGGGCCATCCTTTATGGTTGATACGCTTCTTGCTCTAAAAAAAGACCACCCTGCAGCTCGGCTTACTTTGCTTCTTGGTGCAGATTCCCTTGAGCATTTGCTTTCATGGAGTCGCCTCGACCAACTTTTTTCTCTTGCCGATTTTCTCTTTGTCCCTCGACCTGGCTTTGGGGCAACGACCTTGAGCCGTTTCCGTAAAGGGCTCGATTCAGCCACCAAACACAGCTTTCAAGCCAATATGCTCGATATGCCAGAGGTCGATGTATCTTCCACACTCATCCGTGAGCGACTTGCGAATGGGCAATCGATTGATGGTTATTTGCCCGTCACGGTAGCTAAGGCAATTAAGTCGGCCCGCGCTTACACCAAGCCCTAGGCCTAAGTCAAAATCAACGCAGCTGAATATCGTCGGCTTGATGAAGACTTTCTAGATATTCAGCCCGTTCTTGCTGAGTAACAGGAGCATTTAAAACCGTGCTCACCAGAGTTTCGCGGACACTATCAAAAGAAGTCGTTACGCGCTTGTCGAGCTGGACAATGTGAAAGCCAATTGGCGTTTCAATCACGCTCGAATAATGCCCAGGCTGAAGTGAGGTCACTGCTTCAGCAAATGCTGGGCCGTACATCCGCCCATTCCAATGTGGCAGTTGCCCACCCGCATCTTTAGAGGTGCGGTCATGCGAAAGTTCAGCTGCAAGTGCACTAAAATCTTCGCCTGCATTAAGTCTCGCCCATGCCGCATTTGCGAGCGCATTGGTTTGCTGTTTAACCTCAGCCATATTGATGTCTTTCGCAGCGATTCCGCCCCGCACTGCATCCATGCGAACCATGTTAGGCATGAAGACAAGATGGCGGATGTTTTCACTCTTGCCACCCCGCCCGTATTCCATTTCAAAGGCGAGTTGCAGTTTTTCATTTGTGGCCGTGCGTGTCGCCATGACAAGCCCGTCAAGAGTTAGGCTCATTTTGATTTCGCCACGGATTTGCTGTCGGAACTCTTGCAAACTTGCCCCCTGTTTTGACATTTTTAGTGCGAGTTCTTCTTCGGTGAGCTCTCCTCTTTGATTGGTGATTCGCTCTTCGATTTTGGTTTGCAGAAGCTCGGGCGAGATCACGATGCCGTGCTGGACCGCAGCTCGTTGAACTAAGCGTTCACCGATGAAATCGCGCAAACCGCGCGACCCGAAGCGTCGCCACAGGAAATCTTTGTAAGCATCTAAGCTCACATCTTGCGTGCCGATGCGTGCTAAAACACCATCTGGCAAGGGTGTCGGCGCATCTTGAGGGGGCGAAAACGCCAAAAACAAAGGAATGAGGAGAGTTAGCATGGTTGCGACTTGCGGCCGAGGCTGCGGATGGGGACAATATCCCGCTTGCCAGATGCACGCAAGCATCATGACTCATGATCGCACTCATTTCTGATCTCCACGCCAACATTGAGGCCGTGGACGCCGTCTTCCAAGACATCGACACTCAAAGTGTTGATGCCGTGGTCTGCTTGGGCGATACGGTGGGCTATGGCGCCTCGCCGGCTGATGTTATGCGCAAGGTTCAAGAGCGATGCGCGATGACTTTGCTCGGCAATCATGATGCCGCGGTTTTAGACGACCGCCAGGCCTACGGCTTCCATGAGCGCGCTCTTTTAGCCGTCGACTGGACACGCCGCGCACTCGACCCCGAGGTCGAAAGCAATCATGCGCTCTGGGATTGGCTCGGTGAATTAAAGCCCAAAGGCGTTTTCGAGAGCGATGCGATTCGCTTCCAGATGGTGCACGCCTCTCCGCGTGAGCCACTCTCAGAGTATTTGCTCCCGAATATGCCGTCTAGCAGCGAGCGCCTGCTCGCTAATTTCGAAGCGGCTCAAGAGCGCGTGACTTTTTACGGTCATACGCACCACCCCGGTGCCTTCCAAGAGGCACGGCCCTTTGCCAAACCCGACTTTACTGGCCGCAATGAAGCGGGCTTCGCGCTTGATCCCGCGCGCCAGTATCTCATCAATGTTGGCAGTGTTGGGCAACCCCGCGACCGCGACCCGCGCGCCTGCTACGCCTTGTTTGACGGCGAGTCGGTTCGTTGGCGCAGAGTCGAATACGACTTCGAGGCCGCCGCCCGCCGCATCCTTGCGGCCGGCCTTCCTGAATCGCTCGCCCAACGACTTTTCGTCGGTCGATAAAGCGCCACCTAGATTTCATGAAAAATCGTTCCCTGCTAACTTTCGTGCTTTGGGCAGTCATTGCCATTTTGATGTTCAAAGCCTGCTCGCCAGATTCTGCCCAGCCCGGCGAATCAATCGGCCAACCTTCCCAAGAAAATTTTTCGATGGATGCCGTTTCTGGTTATCCCATTGTCCTCGAAAATGAATTTTTGCGCACAGAGTGGTCTGCCACCGGCGCTTCTTGCGGCAAAGTATCGCTCAAGCAATACGCTGATATGCGACCTGTCGATTCAGCTAACATTCCCGAAGCTGATTGGCTCGTACTAATGGATTCCGCCCGCGTTCGCGGAAAGGTGCCCAACAATCCAAAAGATGCGCGCCATTTCCACTATCGCACGCGTGATGCATTTGCTCTAAAAGATAAATCGGGAGAACCCATTGAGGCCAAAGACTGGAACTTGGTCTCCAATTCTCGCTCTGAGCTTGTCTTCGAGATTCAGACAGATAGTGGCTACCTCTTGCGCAAGTCATTGCGATTGATGCCTGGGTCCTACCACATTGACGCCTCGATTGATGCGATCCCACAAACTCAAGACGCTGCTGGCGATACGGTTTCGCTGCGCCTGTCGACGGGCGGCTCTATCTTGCGAGAGCGCGACCAGTTTTACCCAAACCCTTATTCGGGTGCCGCGCTGCGCGACAATGGCGTTTTAGATAAGCTTGACATTTATCACCCAAGTGGTGGTTTGCCGGCTTCGCGTTCGCGTGCGGCTTCTTTTAATGGCGATATCCCATTCATTGTTGAGGGCTCAAAATATTTCCTTAATGCGATTCATGCAATTGGGCGTGATTTTCGTGGCGCCACATCCGAGGCCTTGCACGATGACGAGCTTTTTCTCGAAGAATTAAAGTCTTCCGACAGCCATGTCGTCGCACGCGCTGAAAATTCTGACAGTTGGCAGCGCACCTCTATTGCAGGCGCTTTTTCGATGCGGATGGGCCGTGTCGACGAGGTCTCGACGCGTGAGTTTCAGTGGTATCTTGGCCCGAAAGACCGCAATTTCTTAACAGAAACTCAATTCGGCGAGATGGCGGAATTGCCCGGTATGGCTGATTTTGACAACTCGTTTTTCTACCGCATGTTCGGCACGGGTTTCATTGCGCCAGCGATTTTGTGGTTGGTCGAGTTTTTCCAAAGCATCGTTGGCAACTGGGGCTTTGCCATCATCTTGATGACCTTGCTCGTGCGCGGTTTGTTGTTTCCGATTAATCGCACCAGTCAAGTCAAAATGGCCGGCTATCAAGCCAAAATGGCCAAGATTAAGCCTAAAATTGATGCGCTTAATGCCAAGTTCGGCAAAGACCCGCAGCGCAAACAACAAGAGACTATGAAGCTCTATAAAGAGCACAAAGTTTCACCGCCGATTGGTGGTTGCTTGCCGATGTTGCTGCAGTTCCCCGTGTTTATTGGCCTTTTCGCGGCTTTGCGCTCTTCCATTTTGTTGCGTCAAAGACCATTCATGGGCTGGGTGCAAGACCTGTCGCGCCCAGATGCTATGGTCGATTTTGGTGGTCCGATTGCTGATTACCCCATTATTAGTGGCATCACGACTTTTAACTTGTTGCCAATCGTCATGGTCATTCTTTGGGTCTTGCATCAAAAATCGATGCCTAAATCGACAGACCCACAGCAGGCGCAAATGCAAAAAATGATGGCCTTTATGCCGGTGCTTTTTGGAGTCATGCTTTACAACTACGCGGCGGGTTTGTCGCTTTATATGATCACTTCCTCGCTCGTAGGTATCTTCGAGTCTAAGGTGATCAAAAAGCGTTGGCCTGTTCCTACGGCCGATGGCGCCAAGGGCAAGTAGACGCGATTGCATCCTGGCTTCGGCGACCCCAGTTGGGGCCGCCGAAAGAGCGGTTTTGCGATTGAGTGGCCCCGATTTGCTGTCACGCGCCACAGAGTTTTTGCCCAGTTTTTGCCCGCACCCGCGTGGCTTGCGAGAAGTGCGAGAGGGGAAGCTTGAATTTGCCCCTGGGTGCATGAGCCCCGTTGCTTTGTTCGTTTTTCCAGGGCCGCATTCCGCAACGGGCGAAGATGTACTTGAGCTTCATTACCCAGGAAGCCCCGCATTAACAGAGATGCTCTTGGAGCATTTCTTCACCCAAGGCGTGCGGCTGGCAGAGCCAGGCGAATTCACTCGCCGCGCTTTTTTAAATGGCCGGCTCGATTTGACACAAGCCGAAGCCGTTTTGGGCTTGGTCGGTTCACGGAATGCCCAAGAAGCCGAAGCGGCAAAAAGCGTTTTGTCGGGCAGGCTTGCAACAGGCTTGACTTCCGCGCGAGAGGCCTTGAGCGATGCCTTAGTACAAGTCGAGGCCGCGCTCGATTTCGAAGAGGGTGATTCTCAAGATATCCAAACCATCGAGATTGACGCATTACTTGATTCCGCAGCGGCATCTTTGAGCCAGAGTAAAAGGGTCGAGTCGCAGAGGCGGTTGCGGCATGATGGGGCATGGCGCATCGGTCTAATCGGGGCCCCAAATGCCGGAAAGTCGACACTTTTCTCAAAGCTCACGGGCGCGCCTATTTTGATTAGCTCTGAAGCAGGCACCACTCGTGATCGGATTGAAGCGTCTTGGCCTCCATTTTCAGGAAGCCCTGCCGAGAGCACTTCGCCGTTCAACGAGCCTTGGGTGTTGTGCGACTTTCCTGGCCTTGGGGGCGATGCCGTCGACGAGCGAGATGCAGCTGCCCGTGCGCGTGCAACGCATGATTTTGACGAAATAGATGCCTGGTGGTGTGTGGTTGATGCCTCTGATCCAGAAGCGCAGCTTGTCCATCCGCCGACCGATGCGCCGCATCTTGTTTATTGCGCAAAGAGTGATTTACCACGCTCCATACCCGAGAGTGCTTTTTCTCAACTCGTCCCCCAAACTCAAGTCGTTTGGCATGCGCCCGACTTGGCTTTGGCCACTCGATGCATCCTTGACTCGGCAAGTCGTAGTCGTGCTGCCTTGTTGGCGGTTGGCGAGCGGTATCAGCAAGCGTTCGCCGACTCCATCGATGCGCTCAAACAAGCAAAGCAACTTCACCTGCAAGAGGGGCCGCAAGAGCTCATCGCCGAAGAATTGAGGGCCGCACTCGCTGCGATTGGCGCATTGGTGGGGGAACTCACCCCTGAAGACCTCCTCGATCGCCTTTTTGCGGGTTTTTGCCTCGGTAAATAGCCCCACCACAATCAGGATGTCGCAATACGAGTTCTAGCGGTTGGTGCTTGCCATGCCACTAGGTATTGTGGTATTTTGCAGGTTCTCGAGGTCTCTCCCCCCGATTTCTTCTCATGCGTTGCCCATTCTGCAAACACGATAACGACCGCGTCATTGATTCCCGTGCCGCCGCCGATGCTTTTTCGATTCGCCGCCGCCGCGAATGCATGGATTGCTCGCGTCGATTCACCACCTATGAGCGCATGGAAGAAACCCCACTTCGCGTGGTTAAAAAAGACGGTTCACGCGTCCCTTTTGACCGCGGTTCCATCCTTAAGGGGCTTCTGAAATCGTGCGAAAAACGCCCTGTCTCGATCGAGTCGCTCGAAGAGATTACTTCTCGAATTGAGCGCAAATTGGCCGAGATGTTTGAGCACGAGGTGGGCAGTAAATACATCGGCCAGCTTGTCATGGACGAGCTCAAGGCTCTCGACCAGGTGGCCTATGTGCGCTTTGCCTCCGTTTATCGCGAGTTCAAAGATGTCGGCCAATTTATCAATGAGCTTCGGCCTTTTCTTGAAGGCAAGCTAGTCTATGGCGATTCCGACGGCTCGAGTTCGTAAGCGCGACGGCTTTGAACAGGGGCTCGACCTCTTCAAGCTCGCCGAATCGGCCGAGTTGGCTTTAGCCAGCATTGGTTCGTCGGGTGTTTCGACTTCGACACTTGCTGAACAGGCTGTCCTGCTGACCCCCGTCGATTCTCGCGAGATGATCGATTCTGCTGCTTTGGCTCTAGCTCTTGAAGCAGAGCTCGGTGCTATCGATGCCCAAGCCGCAGATGCTTACCGCACCTATCGTCGTGCGCGCCGCCTAGCTATCGCTCGCTTGCGTGTGCACACTGAGACTGGGCGGCTCACAGAGTCTTTGGCCTGGGATCGCGAGCGCCTCACTTTGGCTCTCGTGCGTGATCGTTTCCTTGAGCGCGGTGTGGCTCGCGATGTGGCTTCTAATGTTGAGCGTCGATTAGCCGCTGGCGATTGGCTGCACCTGACGGGCCGATTCGTGGCTGCTTGCGCCGATAATGAGTGCCGCGCTATGGGGCTTCCTGCCGAGCCACTGGGCGACCCGCGCGTTGGTCTTGAGCGCCGCCATTTGCGCGCTTGGTTAAGTGGCGATTGCTTGCCACTCGAAGGCGCCGGTGGCCCGATGCCCGCCATGAGCCCCGAAGGCACGGATACTCGCCCGATGTTAGGCGGCGAGCTTTTGGCTCGTTTTGCAATCGATGAGATCCTCACTCCTGCGCAGGCTGAGGCCTTGGCGTCTGGCGCTTTCGCTCTTCCGCGCCTCAACGACTGGATGCGCGCTGCCCGGGTTCGCCTTCACCCTGAGCCCAATGAATCAGAAACCGATTTCTGGCGTCGGGTCTCGGCGGCTCGGCAAATTGCTGCCGAGGTCCAGGTCTTCTGGCCCGGTCGTCGCAATCAGGGCGACCCAGCTTCTCAAGCAACTGAATTGTCACGCTTAGCACCCGATTGGTTAACGGATTCAGCCTGTCGCTTGCGCCTCGCGACTACTGACACGCAGTTGGCTTTAGATTGGGCCCGATCGGGTCGCGTCCATCGCATGAGCGCGGCCGCTTTCTCTGCAATTCTCTCAGCCGAGCCAGCATTGGCAGAACATCTGGCGGAAGCCAATCACACCGTCTTGACTTGGCAGCCTCCTGCCAAAATGCCATCCGCATCGACTCTGGCGCACCGACGCCTCGATGGCTTCGTGGTGATTAACTTGGCTCAATTGGCCATTCGCGCCGGTGCTTGGTCCGATACAGCCTTTCGCGAGGCTCTTTTTGAGACAGCCGCTTTGGCGGCTGGTGCGGCTAGGCGTTTAGCCGAACGAGCCGGAATGGGCCCTCGCCCGACGGTTTGTTTCATGCCCGCTGGCTTGGCTGAGGCTTGGGCGGAACTGCGTCCCGACACGGCGATGTCGACAGATCGTGCGCGGCGCTTTGTCTTGAACATTCGCTCCATGTTTGATCAGGCAGCCCGCGAGCTCGGTCTAATCCCTGAGCATGCTTACCCACCTCACGCTGAGGCAACGGGCGTCCGCCTTGCCGAGACTGACGCCTTGCCAGGTTGCTCTAGCTATTTCTGTGGCTGGCAACTCGATTCTTCTCTTGCTGTGCCCACAACTGCCGATTTTGATGTCACCCCGTGGCTAGAATTTGCTGCTGCGCCGGCGCACTCTATGTCTGACGACACTCTCGCACGCCGGCTGCCCTCCGCTCGGCGCGCCGATTCCTGACCCCACCCCAAACATGTACCTCAAACGCATCGAACTCGAAGGCTTTAAGTCGTTCGCCGACCGCACCGTTATCCCAGTCGACCGTGGCCTGACGGGTGTCGTCGGCCCCAACGGCTGCGGTAAATCCAATGTCGTCGATGCCCTGATGTGGGTTATGGGCGAGCGTTCATCCAAGGCCTTGCGAGCCGACGCCATGGAAGATGTCATCTTCAAGGGTGCCGAGGGCCGTTCCGCCGCGCCTTATGCAATGGTTGAAATCATTTTGGGCGACGAAGAGGGCAAGGTCGCTGAGCCAGGTGGTGAAGTTTCCGTGGGGCGTCGTTTGTTCGCTACGGGTGAGGCTGAATTTTTGCTGAATGGCCGCAAGGTGCGTCGCAAAGATGTCAAAGATTTGCTCATGGACACGGGGCTTGGGGTGCGCGGTTACATGGTGTTGGCTCAGGGCAAGATTGATGCCGTTTTAGCCGCCAACCCGGCCGAGCGCCGTAGCGTCTTTGAAGAGGCTGCCGGCATTTCAAAATACAAAGCACGTAAGCACGAAGCGCGTCTCAAACTAAATCGTGTCGAGCTTGACCTGTCACGCGTTGAAGATGTCCTCGAGGAAGTCTCCCGTTCGGTGCGTTCTCTCAAAATTCAGGCTGGCAAAGCGCGCCGTTTTCTTGAGTTTCGCGACCGTTACCGAGAGTTGCGTGTACGCACCGCTCTTCTTGAAACTGGCGAGTTGGCTGCGAGTGAGCGCGAGCTGCGCGGTCAAACGACCGAGCTTGATCAGCGCATTGAAAGCTTGCGCACAGATCGCGAAAGTGCCGCGGCTCGTTTAGCAGAGCTCGAGAAAGAAGAGGCCACCTTGCGTGAGCGCTATGAGTCGTTGCGTGGTGAATCTTCCAGCTTGCGCGCCGAGGTAGCAGGTCTAGAAGAGCGAGTTCATGGCTTAGAAACCCGTGCCAGCGAATCAGAATCTAGGCTTGAGCGAGATCGCAATCGTCTCGCATCGATGATTTCCGATCGTGGCCGACGCGAAGAATCGGTCGAAGGTGTGCGTGAAGAAGTCGCCGCTTTGAGCGAGCGTCGTGACCAAGCTGATGCCGGCCTAAAAGAAGCAGAAGAAGCTTTTGCTCTCGCTAGAGAAGTCCGCCGCGCGTTAATGAGCGATCTTGAGCAATTGCGCAAGAGCGTGCTAGAGGCTCTTGGCGAGCGAACATCGCACAATAATTTGATGGCGGAAGCCGCACGAGCGCGGTCTGAGGCCGAAGGCGCGATGCGTGCTCTTGACCGTCGCCGACAGCACTTAAGCGAAGAGCACACGCCTTTGCAACTTGAGGCGAAGCAAAAAGAGACCGCGCTTGCCGATGCTGAGATTGCAAAAGGTGCCGCACAGCATGCGCACGATCAAGCCGTTGCTTCGGTTGAGCGACTGAGTGCCGAGGCGCAGGGCTTTACCGATGCCGCGCGCATGGCACGACAAACAGCAGCAAGCTTTAAGGCTCGTTTTGACGCCTTAGCCTCTGTCGACGACGAAGGCCACGGCACTCCAGACAAGGTGCGTAAGTTGCTCGAATCAGGCGCAGAAGGCTTTGCGGGCCTCTTGCTCGATGGCGTGCGCGTCCCTGCGCCATGGGACCGATTAGTCGAAAACTTGCTCGGTCGATTGCAACATGGGCTTTGGGCGGATGGCCGTCAGCGTCGACAAGATTTGGGTGATGGCGTTTATGATTTGTTCTTCCCCGTGGAAGGCGCAACGCCGGCCACCATCGATCCGCCGGCAGGCGCCACGGCATTGCGTACATATTTGACAGGCGATGATTCTCGCTGTGACGCACTTGCTGCACGCCTCGGTGAGATTTGGTGCGTTGAGCACGGAACTCGCGCGGCTGCACTTTGCGCAGAGCATCCTCTGGCATTGTTCTTGTCAGCAGATGGCGAAATCCATGGTCGCGGTTGGGCGCGTGTGGGTTTGCTCGCCGAAGAGGCTACGGGTGTTTTGGCCCGTCGCAATGCACTCGAGCAAGCGGGGCGTGAAAATGAATCGGCCGCGGCTGAGCTTGAGCGTGTCGCTGCTCTTGAGGCTGAGGCATCCTTGGCTTTGCGAGATTCGCAAATGCATCGTTCTGGCACTGATAAGACCTTGCGTGAGGCCGTGTCGACATTCGAGCAGACTTCGGCGCAGGCGCAGGGCGTCCGTCAGCGGGCGGCTCGTGCGGCGGAAGAAACCGCAGCTCTTGATAGTGAGGCAGAGCGTTTTCGCTTGGCATTAGACGAGGCTGTTGCAGAAGAGGCGCGGCATACTGCTGCCCGTGATGCGGCTGAGGCTTTGCGGCTTGAGCGTAGTGAACGCCTCGAAGGTTACGGCGGAAAGCAAGCTGTGTGCGAGACGGCGTATGAGTCGTCGAGCCAAACTTTCCAAGAGGCGCGTGGTGAGCATGCGCGCGTGATGCAGGCAACGGCTCACGCCGAAGAGCGCATTGCCGACTTTCGCCAAGAGACCGAACGCTTTTCTACTGAGCGGCTCGGGCTAGAAACTGAAATCGGCGAGTTGGTTGCACGAGCAGAATCTTTGCGCGCTGAAGCCGCGACTGCCCGTGAACAGCGTAGTGCTTTTTTGGATCGCCGCGGTGGCCTTGACGAGCGTTGTGGTGAAGCCGAAGCGCAATGGACGCGGGCAAGCGATGCCGTCCAAGAAGAGCGGCGAAGTCGTTCGGGTGAAGAGGGCGTAATCGAGGCTTTGATGGGCGACCGTCAAGAAAAAGCACTTGGCATGCAGCGGGCACAAATGCGCCGCGAAGAGTTGGTGCGTGGTGTGATTGACGAGTTTCATCAGCCCGTCGAAGAGCTGGCGCGCACGCTCGAAATCAACCCTGCGTCTCCGCTCATTGACGGCCTTGAGCCAGAGGCTATGTCGAATGAATTGAGTGAGCTACGCATAAAACTTGATCGGATTGGTGCAGTTAATCTTGACGCCGTACAAGAGCTCGAAGAGCGCCAAGAGCGCGAGCAGTTCTTGATTGGCGAGCGGGATGATTTGACGACCTCGCAGTTGAGCCTAGAAGAAACGATTGCTGATCTTGATACCAAGTGCCGCGATCGCTTCCTTGAGACCTACAACAAGGTCACTGGGCAGTTCGAACATATTTTCCGTCGCTTATTCCGAGGCGGTAAAGCCGAGCTTAAACTTACCGAGGGCGAAGACCCGCTTGATGCTGGTATTGAGATTTCGGTGCGCCCACCTGGCAAAGAATTGCGATCGATTAACCTGCTCTCGGGTGGCGAGCGCACCCTTACGGCGTTGGCTTTGCTCTTGGCTGTATTCCAGTCACGCCCAAGCCCGTTCTGCTTGCTTGACGAGGTTGACGCCGCGCTCGACGACGCAAATGTTGAGCGTTTCCTTGATGTGCTTAATGACTTTAAAGGCACCACTCAATTCATGGTGGTTACGCACAACCGTATCACGATGTCTCATTGCGAGCGTTTGTTTGGCGTGACCATGCGGAAGCGAGGCGTTTCCATGGTCGTGAGTGTTGATCTCGAAAAACTTCCTGAGGGAGGTTTTGAAAAGACTGACTTTGATGGCGCAACGCCTGTTGTGCGCAAGGTCATCGTGCAAAACAATCTCACCGACCCCGCCGCTCGTGGCGTGCGTGAGGCCGTGAAAGATCTTGAAATTGAGTCTGGCGCTTAATGCCTACCCCAAATAAAAATAAAGTTTCATTCGCGCAGCTGGGCCTGTCTAGCCAGCTACTCGATGCCGTTTCTGAGCAGGGGTATGAACACCCAACGCCGATTCAAGCCGATGCTATCCCGGAAGTGATTCGGGGGCGCGACTTGCTGGCGGGTGCTCAAACGGGCACAGGAAAGACGGCTGGTTTTGTGTTGCCCATTTTGCAGCGCTTGCAAGACAACCCTACAGAGGGCCGTCGTCGAGTGATTCGCACTTTGATTTTGGTGCCGACTCGTGAGCTTGCGGCTCAAGTCAATGACAGCGTCAAAATTTACGGTCGCTTCCTGAAGTTGCATTCGATGGTCATTTTTGGCGGGGTTAATATCAACCCGCAAACTACGCGGTTGCGCTCAGGTGTAGATATTGTGGTCGCAACTCCTGGGCGTTTGCTTGATCATATTTATCAAAAGAATATTCGGCTTGACCAAGTTGATACTTTGGTCTTAGACGAGGCAGACCGCATGCTTGATATGGGTTTCATTCGTGATATCCGTAAGATTTTGCAAGCGTTGCCGACGGCTCGTCAGAATTTACTTTTTTCAGCGACCTTCTCAAAAGAGATTCGGCGACTGGCGGGCGAGTTTTTAGATGACCCCGTTGAAGTGCAAGTGGCCAAGCGTAATGCAACGGCGGCTAAGGTTTCGCAGCTCGTCCACCCCATTGATAAAAAGAAGAAACGCGCTTTGCTATCCCATTTGATTCGCGAAGGCGATTGGCGGCAGGTGCTTGTTTTTACTCGCACGAAACATGGTGCAAATCGTTTGGCGAAACAACTCGATCAAGACGGAATTACTGCGACTGCGATTCACGGAAACAAGTCGCAAGCGGCTCGCATGCGCGCTTTGGCTGAGTTTAAGCAGAATCGTGTGCGTGTTTTGGTGGCGACCGATATTGCTGCGCGAGGGCTTGATATCGAGCAGTTGCCGCATGTCGTGAATTACGAGCTCCCGCAAGTTCCCGAAGATTATGTGCACCGTATTGGGCGCACGGGTCGCGCAGGCAAGACAGGCCATGCTGTGTCTTTGGTGTGCATTGACGAAATCAAGCTGCTGCGCGATATCGAAAAAATGCTTAAGCGAAAGGTTGAGCAAAAAGTGATTGCAGGTTTTGAGGTTGACCCAAATGTTAAGCCAGAGCCCATTCAAAAACGCGTAGCAAATCGGCGTCCTCGGCGGCGCTAGGGGCGATGGGCGAAAAACGGCAAGTCAAGAAAGAGAGTCCGCTTTTTCTTTTTTTGACAACATCCTTTAGCACCTGGTCGAAAAACAAACTTCGCGACCGCTTGCGTTCTGGTTGCGTTTTTGTCAATGGAGTGCAAGTCTCAAAATACGATTTGCCTTTGCACACTGGCGATGCCGTCGAAATTCAAGCTCAGCCAAAAGTGCAGCGGGTGTCGCGCGGGCAGCTTGAGATCCTTTTCCAAGATGATGCGCTTGTTGCTATCCATAAGCCACATGGTTTGCTTTCAGTCGCTTCGGCAAATGAACCGCGCCAACACGCGCTTGCACTTTTGCGTAGGCAGTTGAGCCAGGGCCGCAGTCGGGTCAGTCTTTGGCCCGTACATCGTTTAGACCGTGAGACTTCTGGTGTCTTGCTCTTCGCAAAATCGAGAGGGGTTGTTGATGCCATTCAAAAGCAGTGGTCCGAGGCGAAAAAAACTTACCTTGCCGTGGTCGAGGGGCATCCGCGACCTGCTGCTGGATCGATTGATCAACCTTTACGCATGGACGCTCGTGGCTTTCGCGCGCATGCGGGGCGACACCCTGAAGCCGTGAGAGCGCTGACTCATTTTCGCACAATTGCGACTGTCGGCGAAAATGCTCGCCTTGAGATTGACATTGAAACAGGGCGACAACATCAGATTCGCGCGCACTTGGGCTGGCTGGGGCACCCTGTTTTAGGTGACGCTCGTTATGGGGCTTCGGTGCGTGTTGTGCGCCGATTGGCGCTTCATGCTTGGCGTTTAGAAATACCCGAAACAGATGCAAGCAAAGCGATGCTTTTCGTTGCAGAGCCACCGCCTGACCTATAGGCTGTGTGGTCATGGTAGCCCATCCAGACCTTTTTCTACGCTCCGATTCTCAGTGCGAACTTTGTAGCAACACTGACGGGTTGACGTCGCTTTTAGTCGCACCAAAAAAGGCAGAGGCCCCAGACAACTGTATTTTGATTTGTGCTATTTGCTCCGCAAATTTCGCAGCGCCAGCAGCAGATAACGCAAATCACTGGCGCTGCCTTAATGAGAGTGTGTGGTCTCATGTGCCTGCTGTACAGGTCGTTGCATGGCGCCTTTTGCATCAACTTGCGGCGAGCGAAGATTGGCCTCAAGCCTTGCTTGATATGCTTGACCTTGACGATGCGACTTTAGCGTGGGCGGCTGAGGGGGCATTCAGCGATGTTTCGCGCGATGCGGCGCCCCAAGCCCATAAAGATGCAAATGGTGTTGCCCTTAATGTCGGTGATAGTGTCACGCTCATCAAAGACCTCAATGTCAAAGGTGGTGGGTTTACAGCAAAGCGCGGGACGGCCGTCCGCAATATCCGACTTGTCATCGATCAGCCCGGACAAATCGAAGGTCGAATTAATGGCCAGCAGATTGTGATTTTGACTCAATTTGTTAAAAAGACATAAAAAGTAAGAAAAAGCCGACATCGTGTAAGAAAAATATTACATAATGGTGGCGTGCAGAATACTGCAACCGCTTCCTTTCCCTGGGTGCTTTTTGTGCTTGGGCTCGGCCTTCTTGCTTTCATTTACGGGGCTATCTCGTATTGGCGCTCAATGCGTGCCCGTCAAGTGTGTCTATCTCCAGAAGACAAACAAGAGTGGGCTGGCATGCCACTCACCGCAGCGCAGCGCATCGCTTGGCTTGGGCTAACTCTTGGTCTCCTCGAAATCGCTGGGCTTACTGCATGGGTGATTTCAATGGGCGGTGCGACGGTCTATTGGGATGACGACTCCTTCCGGCTTTCCGTGTCGGGTGTTTTCGTTTTTTGCCTTGTGTCTCAAGCGATTCTGATGAGTCTCGCAGTGAGCAAAGCAGATGAACGAGGCAAGCAGTCTTTGCGTGGCGCACCTCAAACCCAGGTCGTTGCACTCATGTTGACCTTCGTGGCCACTCATATATACCTCGGTCAGGCATTCCATGATGCTGGTGCTGTACCGATGGTTTACAACTACTTTAGTTTTGGTTACTTCTTTATGGTCTATATGACGAGTTGGTTTATGGGAGTTCTCGTGAGCGATCGAGTCTGTAACAGTCATGGCCAAGGCTGAAATCCAAAACGAAATCCGGCGCCTGCGCTTTGAGCGTGGCGAAATGACTCAAGCCGCTCTTGCTAAAGCCGTGGGCTGCACCCGACAGACAATCGTTTTGCTTGAGCAGGGTCGCTATGCGCCATCATTGGCGTTGGCTTTTCGAATCGCTATTCACTTCGACAAAAAAGTCGATGAAGTGTTTGCGCTACTTGATGCTTAACTAGCGATTGCGGCTCTTTGCCAGCCTTTCCAGCTCAGGCAGTGCGCTAAGAATCAAACGACCGACACGCCCGAGTGATTCTGCGCTGACATGTGTCATGTCGTCATCGCGCGTGTGCCACCAGCGGTGCCCAGGCCCGTATTGGAAGTCAATCAAATTGATGCAAGGCACTTTGGCACGGCGGAAATGAATATGGTCATCTTTGATTTCGCGTCGCCCAACAAAGAGCCGAGGGTCGCCGAGTTTGTGTGCCGTGCGCTCCATTAAGGCGACCAACCATTTGGCCGAGGTCGATTCAAGGTAGAGGTTCAAATCGATGTCGCCAACCATGTCAAGCAAGACAAAGGCTTTGATGTCACGAATGCCACCCGTTTTTTTCAACATCTCAACAGCGTGCCGACTACCAAAGGTGGAGTTTGTGAAGTCGTCCCACAGATTAGGGGGGAAGCGCTCTTCGCCGTCAAAAAAGGCCAGTACAAGGGTGTGCCCTTCGCGCGGGCCAGCACCACCAAGTTGCCGCGCTAGTTCAACAAGGACGGCCGTGGATGAGCCAGAATCATTTGCGCCAACAAAGCCCGGCAAATCGTAAGTATCGTAATGCCCAGCGAGCCAAATCTCGCCCGGTAAAGTGCCCTTGCGTTTGGCAAAAACATTTGCGCCTTGGGCGACCTTTTTGCGCCGAGCACCAATAGGTGGCGTCGCTTCAAAAGAATCGGTTGTAACTTCCCATCCGTGTGGCTCGAGTTGAGCTTTTAGCCAATCGCGCGTTAGCTGCGCGCCCTTTGTGCCAATGCGTCTTGGGCCAATTTCTTCGCAAAGATACGCCAGGTCTTGAAAGGCGCGCGCCTCTTGGAAGGCGGAGGCTAAAGGAGCCGTTGATGATGATTTATTGTCGTCGGATTGCGGCTGGCTACAAGCGCATAGGGTGACAATGAAGAAGAGACTGACTAGAAGCAAACGATGCATTATGAATTGCGGCTGGCGCGGCCGGTGCGGAAGAGAAGGAGGAGAACCAAGCCGTATGCCAGCAAAGTGTAGAGGTCGATACTCGCTGGAGCATCAAACAAGGGCTCGTTTTTTAATGCTGACCAGCCCCATGCATTTGCGCCGTAAGACGAGAACCAGAGTGCTCCAATCCAGGCCAAGCCTGTGAGCGCCTCGCCAGCAATCAGGCCAGAAGCCATTAATACACCTTGCTCGGCGTTGCGCGACCCAAAGAATTTATCAGCCAGCCAGCGCAAGAAACCACCTGCGAAAACCCCAGCACTTAGCCCAAATGGCAAATAGAGGCCCACGGCGAAGGGTAAGCTCGGTGCGCCCAACAGCTCGACAACGAGTGCGAGTGCCATCCCCATCATGAGGAGGCCCCAGGGGAGGTTGCCTTGAAATACACCTTCGACGAGGGTTTTCATGACATTGGCTTGTGGGGCAAGGAACTCTGGATTGGCTGCTGCGGCGACACCTGGGTCAGCGCCTACGAGATTAAGCACGCTTCCGCTTTCGCCGGGCAGCGTCAAAATAAACGGGATGATGGCCGCAAGGACGATAGCCGTCATAACCGTGCCGATAAGCTCGCCGATTTGTTGTCGCCTAGGCGTAGCACCAAGGAGATAACCTGTTTTGAGGTCTTGGCTGGTGTCGCCCGCCATGCAAGCGGCGATGCAAACGACCGCGCCAACCGTGATGGTTTGGACCATGCCTGCCATCCCTGCGGCGCCGTGTGCTGACAAAATGAGAGCGGTACCGAGCAGGCTGGTGATGGTCATGCCTGAAACGGGGTTGGATGAGCCGCCGACTAAGCCAACGATTTGGCTGCTGACGGCCACGAAAATACCGGAAAACAAAACCACTGCTGCTGCTGCCCATCCGGATTCGACAATGCCTGTCGCCCAAAGGCCACCTGCGCAAACTAACCCGATGCCGATAGAGGCTTTCCAGGGCAAGTCAGTGTCTGTGCGGGGTGTGAGCGGCTTGGAAACAGTTGTTGTGTCACTTGATGACTGTGCTTTGCGTGCAACACCTGCTTTGAGTGAAACAGCAAATCGCCAAAGGGTTTTGAAGAGTGAAATTAAACCGCCAAAAGTGACTGCGCCCGCACCGATAAAGCGGATGTACTTGTCCCAGAGTGCATCGGGGTCAAGCTCACTCAGAGGTGTGCTCGCTGGGGGCAGGATGCCTGATAGATGATCGCCGCTATAACCCAAAAGTGGAATGATGACTAACCAACCCACGGCAGCACCTGCCAACATCATCGAGGCCACTCGAATACCCAAAATGTATCCAACGCCCGCGAGGGACGGGTAAGCATCAATGCTCAATGCGGTGCGAAACCCAGAGCCAATCACAAAAGGAGCGTGAAGACTGCTTTTGATGAAGCCAAGCACCTTAAAGCCCGCCGCATAAAGAACACCGATTCCTAGACCGAGGAAAACTTTTGTAGCTGCGTCTCCGCCTGACTCACCGGCTTTGAGAACTTCAGCACAGGCTGTGCCTTCTGGGTAGGGGAGGTTTTCATGCTCTTGAACAATCAAAAACTTGCGCAACGGAATCATGAAAAGCACGCCAAGGGTGCCGCCCAAGACGGTGGTCAATAAGACATCCGTGAAGCTGGGCGCGTGCCCCCAGAGGTAAAGCGCGGGCAAAGTGAAAATAATTCCGGCGGCGAGAGATTCACCTGCAGAACCCACCGTTTGCGACATGTTGTTTTCGAGGATGGTGCCGGTGCGCATGGCGCGGAAGACGGCCATCGAGACCACGGCAACGGGGATACTTGCGGAAACGGTCAATCCGACCTTTAAACCCACATATGCGTTAGCTGCCGCAAAAAGCGAACCAAGGACGAGACCGAGGAAAACAGCCTTGAACGAGAGCTCGGCGGGGGAATCGTCGGGTGAAATGTGGGGGCGGAACGGTTTTGTCATGCGTGCACAGGGTCGAGCTGCGAAAAGTGCTCTAGGCATTGTGCCGTGGCGTGTTGTAGGATTCTTCCGTGAAACTGTCCGTCGTCATCCCGGTCTTCAACGAGCAAGAAACCCTCCTCGAAATTTTGGGGCGTGTCCGCGCTACACCTTTTGAAAAGGAAATCATCTTGATTGATGATTGCTCTGTTGACAACACGCGTGAAATTCTCAAAACCCTCGAAGGCGATGAAGATCTCACTATCTTGTACCACGATGTTAATCAGGGCAAGGGCGCGGCATTACGCACGGGCTTCCAAGCCGCCACGGGCGATGTAGTTTTGATTCAAGATGCTGACCTTGAGTATGACCCAGCAGAGTATTCCATCTTGCTTGAGCCGATTGAACGCGGCCTCGCTGATGTTGTTTTTGGGTCGCGCTTTAAAGGCTCCCGCATGACACGCGTGCATTTGTATTGGCACCAAATGGCCAATAACTTTTTGACTTTGATTTCTAATATGTTCACAAACCTAAACCTTACCGATATGGAGACTTGCTACAAAGTCTTCAAACGCGAGGTCTTGGCTGGTATTGAAATTAAATCAAACCGATTTGGTTTTGAGCCTGAAATCACGGCTAAAGTGGCTCGCAAGCGACTTAACGGTAAGCGAGTCCGTATTTATGAAGTGCCGATTAGTTACTACGGTCGTGATTATGCTGACGGTAAAAAAATCGGATGGCGAGATGGTGTGGCCGCACTCTGGCACATCGTACATTTCAATCTCTTTGTTTAGGCGGTTGATTTGCCGAGAGCTTTCCGCGCGGCATTTACATTAGTCGTTTTTATTACGGCTTTCTGGACGACATCGGCCATCGTGCGCGCGTTCGTTCCCGAGCAAATGAAGTTTGCTTGGTTGCTCGAAATCGAAGACGACATGGAAGTCATTTTTGTTGGCTCTAGCCATGTGCTGAGGCAAATGGACCCTGCCGTTTTGCATCATGAATTGTCAAAAGCTGGGCTTGATTACGACGCCTTTAATTTGGGCTACCCAGGTGCGCATTTTGCCGAAACTACTTATTGGGCGGATCGCATCTTAGACCGCAAGGTGCCGAATCTGAAGGTGTTGGTTCTTGAAGCCGCTACTTTAGAGGGGGGGATGAACCCTGAAAACGATTTGTCAAGGCGACAAATTGAGTGGCACGATGAGCGGCGGATGGCATCCGTATTGCGCGTCTCTGCCGATTTTGATTCTTTTGGGCGGCATTTTGCACATTATTTTCATCGACTAGGCAATTTAGATCGAGGGCCGGCTGCATTTGAGGCTTTGTTCTTTGGTGCATCTCGCGATTTTGAGGGTAAGGCGGGTTTGGGCGTCAATCAAACTGGCTTCCGACCTTTTGTTGGCAACGGACAATCCAAATCAGAAAAGCGTCGGCATAAAGAATTTCTGGCCGATGCTGATCCATTTGAGGGTAAACGCCGCAGTGTCGTTGATGCGCCGTGGGATATCCCTGCTCACTTAGCACTAGAATCTGAAGTTGCTCGACTGGAAGCCAAGGCCGAAGCCAATGGTGTACAGATTATTTGGTTGATTCACCCTGGCATGACTCCAGCCGAGGGCTGGAAAGATTTGGCTCGGCGTGAGGTGGCTTCGCGAGTGGTCGATTTCAGCGACTCAACTTTATCTTCCAGGTGGTATCAGCAAAATTTGCGGTTTGATTTTGACCATTTGAATGCAGTCGGCGCGAGCGAAATGACGCAGGAACTTGCCGGGGCCGTATTGCAACTTCCAACTTTATAGTGAGCCGTCGGGGGTTTTTCTCCGCCTTGCCCGTCGGTTTGGCAGAGGTAGAATTTATATAGATTTGCGTCATGAAAGTTCGCCTCTTTTCGCTCCTTGCTTTCTTCCTTGCTTTTGGCTTGGTGGCTACAGTCGTGCGTAGCATTCTCCCCGAAAGTGGTAAATATGCATGGTATTTACGGCAAGGCCAGTCTTCAGTAGAAAGCGACAAGGTGGTTTTTATTGGCTCAAGTCACATTTATCGACAGCTTGACCCGGACCAATTTGAAAAAGAAATTGCGTCTCTTGGGGGTGAATTACAGGCTTTTAATCTTGGTTTGCGTGGTGCACATTTATCCGAAACGACATTGCAAAGCGCCAGGTCGATTGGCACGACTTGACTCGTAGCTTAGATTGTGGCTTTGCTTTGTGGCAGCATTGGCTGCGCCGCCCTTCGCCTGCTTTTCTGCTCAAGCAGGTCATTGATGCCGTGCGGCATACGCGTTTTTTTGCGAAACGATTCACGAATGCGGGGACCGCTAGTGATTTCTTGGCAATGCTCGGGCGTAGCACTCAAATGCCGATTGCCGGGCATCAGGAA